>JADMIO011319493.1_pt1 | contig 96108 bp, 84 predicted proteins | sample 8958161 | NCBI WGS metagenome assembly JADMIO01 (sample SAMN16585339, study PRJNA669376) | soil metagenome | isolation source: Crop rotation soil | place: USA: Cullars Rotation, Alabama | collected 2011
CGACAACTTGTCCACGTGGAATTCTAAGCTTAGGATCCCAATGTGCTGGAAAGAACTTGACCGATATCGCCTCCTCGATTGGTTTGCACCAACTGCGGAAGGCCGATCGCATGCATCGTCAGCGCAGCCATTGGGCGGAGTATTACACCCACCGGTTGCAGGACGTGGAGGAGTTGATCCTGCCTACGCAGATGCCCAACCGTATTCATTCGTGGCATCTCTACGTCATCCGGCTGAAGTTGGATAAGCTTCGCATCAACCGCTCGGATTGCATTTCCGAGCTGAAGCGTCGCGGCATTTGCACCAGCGTGCATTGGATGCCGTTGCACATGCATCCCTATTATCGTGAGAAGTACGGCTATCAACCTGAGGATCTTCCGCAGACCGCTGGGATGTATCAGGAGATTATCAGTCTGCCGTTATTCTCCGATCTCACGGAACAGGAAGTAAACTACATTACAAACACACTGAAAGAAGTCATAGGGCGAAATCTCAAGTCCCAGGCCTGATGAAACGCCTTTACGATTTTTTGTTTGCGAGCATTGGTTTGCTCCTGTTCGCGCCGGTCTTTGTTATCGTCGCGATCCTTGTCAAGTTGTCGGACGGCGGCCCCATCTTCTACCGGCAACGGAGAGTAGGGCAGTACGGCAAACTCTTCTCCATCCTGAAGTTCCGCAGCATGGTGGTGAACGCCGACAAGCTCGGCCTCAGCATCACAAAGGATGGGGATCCTCGGATCACCTCGATCGGTCGGGTTCTGCGCAAGACCAAACTCGATGAATTGCCTCAATTGCTGAACGTCCTCAAGGGCGAGATGAGCTTCGTCGGCCCTCGCCCCGAGGTTCCTTGCTATGTCGAGCGATATACCGAGGCTCAAAAAGAGATTCTTGAGCTCAAGCCGGGCATCACCGATATCGCCACGCTAAAGTTCCGTAACGAGGAACAGCTGCTTCGCTCTGCTTCCGATGAGGATGCATTTTATGTCGAGTACTGCATTCCTCATAAGATCGAGTTGAACCTGTTGTATGCCCGCAATGCGAGTTTGTGGCAGGATACGCGAATCATTTTCCAGACCTTGTGCCCAATCCCTGCGCTCCATGGCGCCGGTTTCTTCCACGAGTTGTTGAACCTGATTCAGATCAACACCCATCGCAAGAATGAGGAAGCTGCGGATACTCAAACCTACCTGCAGCGCAAGGCGATGTCCTTCGGCCGTTTGGCGGCGCTTGGCGGTACCTACGCGTTGGCCTTCACCGCCAGCTTCTGGCTCGCCTACCAATTGCGGTTCGACTTTGCGTTAACCCAAAAGGAGGGTCGCCAGCTCCTGGCTCATGCCGCGTGGATGGTTCCGCTCAAGCTGATCATGCTGATTGCGGTCGGCCAATTCACCGGAATGTTGAGCTACTTCAGCATTCCTGATCTCCGGAGGATCGTCATGGCGGTCGGAACGGCTTCCCTCGCGGCCAGTGCCATCTGGGCGAATACGGCCGGAGCCGTGGCGCCGCCCCGCAGCGTGATTATCGCCGATTTCATCTTTTCGTTGCTCGCGGTTTCGAGCATCCGTTTGTTCTTCAGGTTGCTGCGCGAGCGGTATCTCCGCAAGCAGAGCACCCCCGCGACCACTTATCAAAAAATTGGTATTGTTGGTGCCGGCGACGCCGGAGCTGCGTTGGCCAAGGAATTGATGGCCAAGACGTCTGTCGGAATCCGTCCTGTTCTCTTCCTGGATGACGACGAAGTGAAGTGGAACTCCCGCGTGCATAATATCCCGGTTGTGGGTCCGCCGGAGTGTCTCCTCGATCACAAGAATTACCTCCACCTGGACAAGGTTATTGTCGCGTTGCCTTCGGCTTCCCGTAAACGGGTGCAGGAGATCCTGGCGATCCTCGAAAAGGCGCAGATCAAGTACGAGATCATGCCTTCGCTAGATCAGCTCGCGACCGGGCAAGTCAAAGTCACCCAGATCCGTCCCGTTAACATTCAGGACTTGCTTGGCCGTGATCAGGTTCATCTCCAGAAGGAAAACATCCGCGAGATGCTCGCTGGGCGCGTGGTAATGGTGACCGGAGCGGGTGGGAGCATTGGCAGCGAACTCTGCCGTCAAATCATGGGGTTCAACCCCCGGCAATTGTTGATGGTTGAGCAATCCGAGGGTCAGATCTATCAGATCGAACAGGAATTGGTCGACATCGGCTACGGCGGCTCACTAGTGCCACTGGTGGCGGACATCCTCGACAAGCCCCGGATGCAATACATCTTCGAGAAGTTCCAGCCTCAGGTGGTCTTCCACGCCGCGGCGCACAAGCATGTGCCGATCATGGAGGCCCACCCGTCTGAGGCGATCAAGAACAACGCCCTTGGCACGGTCCAAGTCGCTGAGATGTCGCTCAAGTATGACGTCGAGTATTTCGTTCTGATCTCGACGGACAAGGCGATCAATCCGACCAGCGTGATGGGCGCGACCAAGCGTTTGGCGGAGATCTTCCTCCAGGCGTTGCAGGGTGAACAACGCGGCCGCACCAAGTTTATGGCCGTGCGTTTTGGTAATGTGCTCGGTTCCTCGGGCAGCGTAATTCCGCTCTTCCTGAAGCAAATCGCAGCGGGGGGACCTATCAAGATCACCCATCCGGAAGCGACCCGTTACTTTATGACCATCCCGGAAGCAGCCGGGCTTGTCCTGCAAACCCTTGCTCAAGGCGAAGGTGGCGAAATCTTCGTTCTCGATATGGGCAAACCGATCAAGATCGTGGATTTGGCCCGAAAGCTTATCGAGCTGTCCGGTCTCAAACTCGGTGAGGATATCGCCATTGAATACATCGGCCTACGACCTGGTGAGAAGATGTTCGAGGAAATCAATTACAAGAGCGAGGATATCGTTCCTACCAATCATCCGAAGATAATGCGGTTGGTTTCCGATCACATGCCGCTGGCAACCGTCCGCGAGCACCTGCAGGAGCTGTCGGGTGAACTGAATGTTGCTGAGCCGGCCCGTCTAAAGTTGCTGCTGCAGTCCTCTGTGCCGGAATATCAGCCCTGCTTCAGGGAACGGTTGGCCGAAGCCCCGATCCTGAGCATGCCAGGAGTGCGCGGCCAGATCCAGCTGACGCCCCGTCTGAACGGTCGCCGGGAGATTTCTCCCGAGATGAAGAGTCTGGTCAGCTAAGCCGAGTCGTCACACAACCTACCCGTGGTTACCCGGATACAAGTTATCGGCCGGATGGTTCCCGCGCGGAGCCATCCGGCACCACGGAAGTCCCAAACCAATTTACCAAGGGAGCAAGGCGTAACAGGATTTAGGATTTGGCTGTTTCATGGTGGAGCCAAAACCTGGACTACCTGTTTATGAGGGCAACCAGGGCCCGCAACGCTTTGCTTTCCTTGGTCATGTTTTACTGAGCCTACGGCTCAAGATTTGTAACCGATCCTTAATTGGATCACCTGAAACGCCACCTCTACCCCCTCCGGCGACCGCTACCCGTGTTCGCGCACTTTTGGGTCCTACCGAAAATTGCGTTTGCACCTAGGGACCGACCGTTGGAGCAAACAGCCACTGGGAAGGCGTTCAATATCCAGCTCAGACCTCGCCCCATGCGCGGCCAATGCACTATGCAGCGAGGATTGAACCAGTCGAAGCAACCGCTACCCTTTATCGGTGGCCCGAGCCGCAAGCTTCGCTTGCTGGTGCGAACGCCTTCCCTTCGGATGCAGCTTCGAGGGGAGTGACCTCTTCACTAACCTGCCCGATCAGGGGCGAGAGCAAACGGATTCCACTTAAAAAATCGCTCTAAAATAGGCGTAGGGGGTCTGTCTCCAACTTAGTGAGTTAGCGCCCTTCTCATACCGCTAGCTCGGGAGGCGAGGAAAGTAACGCCGGCACGTGGAGCGACGATCGCGATCTGTGCTAAACGTGGTAGTCTCATGTGCAGAAACTAAAAACGGCGGGAACGATGACGAAGATCGCAAGCAAGACCCAAAACTTAGAATGTTGGCAATCTTGCCATGAACATATGTCATTTTTGACTGTTGATTACTGCTGGCCAGAGGTTTGGCGCAAAATGGCATCGTAGCGGGCGCGAAGGTCCTTCTGAATCTCCGCCGCTTCTTCGTACTTCGCCCGCACCTGCCTCAGGAGCGAAGTGACCAGAAGGAGTGGCCTTTGTTCGTCTCTCACGAAACTTTCGATAGCGGCGATCTCTTCTAACAATCCTTTTGCCTCCTGGTGGAGGTTTCCGATGGTTTTCCAGTCGTTGTCGATCGCGGTCAGGTCAGATTGGTACGCATCGGCGTCGGGCATGAGAAATTGTGACGCCGTAAAGGCCGGACTGTGAAGTAAATGTGTTTTTGCAAATGGCCCTAGGCGGAAACGCCCTCCCGGCCCTAGTCTGAGGCCAAATTCACCCTAGGGCTTGTACGGTCGTGTGTACCGAGTTTTAGTCCGCGCCGCTCGCCATGGCGAGTATCGCATCAACTCCTTCGGCTCGTGGAGGCAGAAACGACCATGTCAAAAAAACCAGTTTATCCCAGCCATGAACATTTGCGTGTTCACCCCATTGTTCGGCTCTTTGATTCCGGCATTGGAAATGTGAAGCCAACGCCACTCCGCGGTGAAGGCAACGTTCTCCCGGAAAAAATAATGAGTGCCAAGACCAGCCTGCGGATCAAATTGAAAAGTGCCGCTGAGATCAGGATCGCCGATCTGGGTCAAAGTGACCCCCGCACCACAAGTCAGAAACGGGACCCACCGTGTTTCCGTCGCAATGTTATAGCGAAACAACGCGTTCAGGCCTGTAAGATAACGTGTCTCAGGGTGGAATTGAACCCCACCAAACAGCTCTCCGATTACTTCGAGGTTCCCTCTGAAAAAGTGGTCTTTACAGATGACATCGGTGATGATGTAACCGGCATTGATGGACCCGAGCGCGAGATCGTGCGCTTCCCAGCTTCCGAATTCCGCTTTTCCGAAGCCAGCTCCAGCCAAGAATCCGGATTGAATCGTGTGCTCCCTGAAGCCCCTCCCAAGGCCGTCCTGCCAGATCCCATTTTGCTCAGCCGTGACGGCTGCGGGCCGCCCGGATGCCGGTTCAGTCGGCGCAGACGTTGGATTAGTCTCGGCAGCATTGGATAAGGTCGCAAGTGAACTCCCAATGAGCACCATTAGACCGAATGTTTTGCCGATCGTTTTTAAGCGCTCGCCCCAAACCCCGAGATTGCTCCGCGCCGTGCTTGTCTGTCGCATTTTAAAGTGCCTTTAATCAGATTTAAAAAATGCCGAGCAATTGTAGCAACAAATTTCGTCTAAACCGGCCGTGACTTGTCTGCGACCAGCCGCATGGGGGTTGAGCAAAGGGCTCCGGCCTTTTTCAGACGGCAATCAGTTTTCCCAATCGGACCGATCTCTCCTCTGCTTCGCAAATTTGGATCGCGCTGAGGCCGTCCGCCGCGGTGACGACAGTTGGAGATTTGTTAGTCAGAATACACTTCGCGAGATAGCGAAGTTCTCCTACGTAACCGTCATCGCCCTTCGGCTTTATAGTGCGAGGTGTCTTCCCATCGAGGGAAAGCCGCAGAGCATTCGCGTTTCGCGCTAGATCATAATCAACGGTGGCTTTCTCGAAATTCACGGTGTAGGCCATGCTAAAACCAAACCCTTTGGCCATCGCCCAACTGCCTTCGGCGTGGACAATAGTATTTGAATCGACGACGTATTGTGTCACCACGTGATCGATCGCTCCACTGAACCTGTAATATCCCTGTGAATAGACTGCTCGAGGTTTACCGAAACAGAACTGGACGAAGTCGGTGTCGTGAATGTGTAAATCGAGCAGCGCGCCTCCCGATTGTTTCCCGTCGTGGAAGTGTTTTTGGCCCCAGGTTGGAGGCTCAGCCACCCGCCTAAAGCGGGCGGCTAGAGGCTTGCCGTAAGTTTCCTCTTCGACCAACTCCTTCAGCCACGACCATCCCGGCCAAAAACGGAGGCACATCGCGGGCATGAAGAATTTTTTCGATTTCTCAGCTGCCCTGAGGATTCTGGCGGCCTGGTTGGAGTCGCGGGCGAGGGGTTTTTCACAAATGACGTGCTTACCGGCTTGAAGCGCGGCGATGGCAAGATCGGGATGGGCATGCGTCGGTGCACAGATATCGATGAGATCGATGCGGGGGTTGGCCAGCATCTCATCATAGCTCTGATAGGCCTTCACCTGTTTCATGTTCAGGCTCGGCGAGTTCTGTGATCCAATATTTCCTCCAACCTTTTGAAAATTGCCGTTTAATCGGCGGCCGCTCGGATTACACAAGGCGGTAACCTTCGCTTCCGTTAAGCGTTCGTAGGCATTAATATGGGTTGCAGCCATGAACCCAAGCCCAACAATACCGACATTGATGGTGGAAGAAGAGGGAGTTTGGCGGGCCATATCGTTAGCTAGGCAATTTGACGAATAAAATCTCGCGCAGCCCGGATATCCGCCACCCGTTGGGTTCCGGCCTCGCGTTCGATGCAGCAGGCGCCCTGAAAGTTCAGATCGCCCAGAGTCTTCACAAACGCTTTCCAATCGACTTCACCCGTTCCCACGGTGACTTCATCACCCCAGGTACCTGGTTTTTGAGTACGCCGAGCGTCCTTGATGTGGCATTGCTTCAACCAGCGCGCCAATCCGCGCAGGGCCTCGATGGGATCGCCCTTCTCATAAAGAATCATGTTCGCAGGGTCGAAGTTCACCCCCACTGTTTTGCGACCCAGCTTTGTCAGGAAAATGTCCAGGGTTTCCGCCGTCTCCTGTCCGGTTTCGAAACCGAGCTCAATGCCCTTGGCGGCAAAGAGGTCAGCAACACGCGCAATACGATCGAGGAGCTTTTTGAACTGTGGGTCCGACTCTTCATGGGGAAGAAATCCGGCGTGGAAGGTCACTAACTTCAGGCCCAGCTTTTGAGAGAGCGCGACGTTTTCCTGGATGTTACGCCAGTTCGCGTCCCAGGTGTCGTCGGGAACCAGTCCGCCCGTCCGTCGGATAGAATCCATCGTCGTATAATCCTCACCAACCGTGCCGAACATCCCCGAAACGCAGCTCACTTGATGCTGGCGGCAAAGTTCGGGAAAATTTCCCCACTCCTTCGGATGTTCGCGGATAGGATCCAGTGCGATTTGTAACCGCTGGATCCCAATCTGATGAAGTTGCTGAAACAATTGCTCAGCGGAGGTCGGCTGGAGAGACCAACTGCATACAGCGAGATTTTCGGTGATGGACTTTTTCATAAATTACTTAGGAAAGGTGGCGGAGCTTAACTCCACGCACTCTCTCGACAAAATCGATGAAATTATCCGCCTGGGACTTCAGGCGTTTGAGAATGTCTGGATCGTTGAACTGTCCACCCTCATCGAGGAGGCCGTTGATACCCGGCATGAAGACGCGCTCAGGATAAAGGTAAGCGTTTCGGTAGGCGAAGATTTGTTGCAACTGCTCGATGGGCCGAAGCGCGCCCCACATGCCCGCGCTCAGCCCGACAAAGCAGACCGGCCTTCGCTCGAAGCTCTCGGGGAATTTGAGCATATCGATGAAATACTTCAGCACGCCAGGCATGCTGCCATTATATTCGGGCGTCACGATCACAAGGCCCGACGAGGCCAGAACCCCGTCAGCAAATGGCTTAAAGGAAGCCGGTTTTTCCGCGTAAGAAGAGGGATGGAAGATCTCCGGAGGCAACTTTGCCAGATCAAGGATGTGGAGCGGTGTCTTTAGTTCCATATAGATCTCCTCCACCAGCTTGGCCACTTTTCGAGTATTACTGTCTGGCCGGTTGGTCCCCACGATCATCGTTAGCATGCGCGCATGATGGCGATGAGGGTGATTCTGGGCAAGTGTCGGTTATTGAGATAGCCCGCGTGTTCAAAAAACATGCCTGGTTTCAACGGATCAAGGCTTGAAAGGCGCAGAACCCATAAAGAACGGACTCGGCAATATGACGGCAGCGTGGCACTCTTTCCACCGATGAGCTCACATGCGCACACCTTCCTGCGCTCCGGCGCACTGCTGGCGATTAACCTACTGTTTCTCAACATTTGGGGGTTTGCCGGAATTAGCAAAGTGAGGGACGGCATCCCGCCTTGGTTTGGGGACAAATTTGGGAAAACCTTTTTCGCCAGCTTTCCAGGGCTATCAGCAACGTTCTGGCTCCTGGCCTTATCCGAACTGCTGGCGTTGGCGCTGGCGGTTCTGGCGTTACTGTCCGCCGAATTCCTCGAACGCAGGCCGCTAAAGCTCTTGCCTGGAGCCTTGGTTTGGAGCCTGTTCGTTTTCCTACAGCTCGGGTTTGGCCAATGGCTGACGAATGACTTTAACGGCGCATTTCAGCACTTCGTGTACTTCGGAGTGACCGTGGTGGCTCTGCAGTTTGTCATGAACATGCCCCCGGTGCGTGAGAATCGAGCCTCGCCTGCAAAGTCCGAGGCTTAAATTTTAGACCGGGGTTGTCGTCTGAAACCGTTTTGAGCCCAAAGCCGCCACACCATCGCGAGGGCTTCCCACACGATCTTCCGCGACATCTTGGACGTGCCCTGATAGCGGTCGGTGAAAATAATGGGCACCTCTGCGATGCGCATCCCTTTGCGCCAGATCTTGTGAGTCAGCTCAATCTGAAAACTGTAACCGTTGGAGCGGACCGCGTGCAGGTCAATCGCCTGGAGTGTCTCCCGGCGAAAGCATTTGTAACCGCCAGTTGGATCACTGATGGGTAAACCGGTGATGAGTTGGACGTACTTCGCCGCCCCGAGACTCAACATCAAACGCTTCAATGGCCAATTGATCACCCGGATCCCGTTGCGGTAGCGCGAACCCAAAACCAAGTCCGCGTTTTGTGCCGCTTCGAGGAATTTGGGGATGTCGTCCGGGTTATGGGAAAAGTCACCATCCATTTCGAGCACGAATTGGTAGTGCCGATCCAGGGCCCAGAGGAAACCGTCACAATATGCCCGGCCCAGTCCGTTCTTTGCGGCGCGATGCAGAACATGGATGGAGCTGTGTTGCGCGGCAAGTTCATCCGCGAGTCGGCCCGTGCCATCGGGGGAATTGTCGTCCACGACCAACAAATCCACCTGGACGGGCAACCTCAGGATACGCTCCGCCATCGGGCCGAGATTCTCGATCTCGTTGTAGGTCGGAACGATAACCAAGGCGTTGGGAGGGCCAGCCATTGCTGAATGGGTCAGAGTGTCGAAGGAATGTAAGCGCCGCTAGGGTCCCGGTTAGGAAGCCTGTCTGGATAAGGAACTCAAAGGATACAGGTCACAGTGGGGAACATCCTATACCTTCCCACCAAGGCGCAGGGGTAACCCACGACGCTTGCCCAAATTTTCCCGAGGTCATGGTCGCATGATAAACCCGATTGGCATTCTTCTCAACCACAAAGAGGATGGACCGCCTGTGTCGGCCAAAGGCAGAGAAGCGGCCGGGCAGTGACTTTCCAGCGGCGCGACCTGCTCCAGTGCAGACTTGCCCTATCGCGGCGGTATGCGGATAAACTCGCCTCACATGGTAGCCGTGCTAATCAACGACCTGCTGAACTACCAGTACTGGCTGAGGAGTCCGCTGGTCTGGCTTACTCTGGGCTTCCAGGTATGGATGCTCGTCGACGCCGTTCGACGTGAAGAATGGATTTGGGCTGCCTGCATCTTCTTTTTCTCCATCCTCAGCGCCCTGATTTATTTCTTCCTCGTGTTTCGTGCAGCTCCGATATCCACCCGTGGGTTTGAATTGCCCGGGGCTTACGATCGGAAGCGAATCAAGGAACTCCAAGGCCAGATCCACCATTTGGATAAAGCACATCACCATTCCCAACTGGGTGACATTTACTTTCATCAAGGCAAGCTCGCCAAAGCGGAAGCCTGCTACCGCGCCGCTCTGGAGCGAGACCCACAGGACATCGATACACGTGCCCACCTCGGTCAGTGCTTGATGCGGCTAAAGAGACCTGCCGAAGCTCGGCCCCTCCTGGATGCGGTTTGCGCCGAGGACCCCAAGCATGACTACGGTCACTCGCGGATGGCTCTGGCGGAAACTCTTGGAGCCCTCGGGGAAACGGAGGCCGCGATCAAGGCCTGGCAGGGCGTGCTGGAGAATCACTCCTACGCTCGCGCCAGGGTTCAACTGGCCGAGCTATACGCTGCCAAGGGTCAACCTGATGCTGCCCGCTCAGAGCTCGAAGAGATTCTTGCGGACAGTATTCACACGCCCAAATTCCATCGCAACAGGGAGAAGGTGTGGGTGAGCCGCGCGAAACAACTTTCCCGCAAGTTGAAGAAGAGTTAAGGGCTACAAGCGTCCTGGAGTGCTAGAAACGGGCCCCAACGTCATTGTGCCGCCGTGGCATCTCATGAATTTCCCGTGAGGCTTGATTCAGCTCTTGGGCTTCGGCTACCTTTCCTACTCACGCACCTCGGCAGAACTGAGTTAAAATTTGACTGAACCTCTATGAATTCAAAGATCGCCACCTCGAACGGCCCGGCACCGGAGTCACGTCGGACTTTCATTAAGAAGTCGGCTACGCTTGCGGCTGCGGCATCTGCAGCCAATCTGTTCAAGACACCGGTCTATGGACAGAACCAGGCCCCGTCCCCGGGGCGGGTCATTGGCGCCAATGATCGGCTGGTTGTGGCGCACGTCGGGGTAGGAGGGCAGGGGATGGCGCACGTCAGATCCCAAAAGGAACATTCTCAAGAAAACAACATTATCCAAGTTGCCGTGTGCGACGTGTATCAAAAGCGTTTACAGGCCGCGAAGGAATTTCTGGGCCTGACCGATGCGGATGCTTACAAAGACCATCGGAAACTTCTCGAACGGAAGGATATCGATGCCATTACTGTCGCGACGGTCGATAACTGGCATGCGCAAGTCGCTATCGACGCGATGCAGGCAGGCAAGCACGTCTATGGGGAGAAACCCTTGGCCCGATATCTCATGGAAGGGTTTCAGATGTATGACACGGTGAAGCAGACGAAAAGAGTCTTCCAACTCGGTTCGCAATACTGCGCGGATCCCCAGATTCACCAGGCAGCCAAGTGGATCAAGGAAGGCAAGTTGGGGCCGCTGGTCTGGGCACAAGGCTCCTACTGCCGGAACAACCCGCGCAATAGCGAATGGACCTATCCGGTCGACCCAGAAGCGAGCACGGATAACCTTGATTGGAACCGTTGGCTTGGTCGCGCGCCGAAGATCCCTTTCACCCCCGACCATTATTTCAGCTGGCACAAGTTTTACGCCTACAACTCGGGAATTCTGGGGAACCTTCTCCCGCACAAGTTCCTGCCACTGATGCTCGCGACCGGCAACCCTGAATTCCCGCGACGCGTTGCCTGCACTGGCACACGCAAAGTCTCAACGGATCGAGACATCACCGACACGACTCACCTTCTGGCGGAGTTTCCAAGCGGTCTGACTGTTTTTGTTGCCGGCACCACCGTCAACGAGCAGGGCTTGCCAGATGTTATCCGGGGTCGGAAAGCCACGCTTTACCTTTCCACCAGTTCGAACAAGCTCGAGCTCAAGCCGGAACGACCATTTGTTGAAGAGATGGAACCTGCCGAATTTTCCGACGCTGCGCCGATTGGGACACTGGCCAAACTCGAGAAAAACTTTTTCGATTGTATCCGCAATCGCGAAACCCCCTACGCCAGCATCGATCTTGGCATCCGTGCCCATACAGTCCTGTGCCTGGCAGAAATGGCAGAGAGACTTAGTCTGACGCTCCTTTTCGACGACAAGACCCGGACGATCAAGACCGGCGAGGGAAAGGTGGTTCAGCCGATCAGCTACGAGAGCACCATCCCAGTGTCCGCGTGAGGGACGTGCCGCTGTTCCCAACGCACAGGTCAGCCATGATTGAGCTCCTGGTGCTGATGGCGCTTGGGATCGAGATCCATGCCAAGCCACTCATTCTGCACGTCTCGCCTGCCGGCAATGACCGGTGGAGCGGTCGAGCAGACAACCCTCTAACGAACGGACAAGACGGGCCGGTAGCCTCCTTGCAGGCAGCGCTGACGCTCGCCCGCAAAGCTCCGGCCGGTGAGAAGGAAGAAGGCGTTACGATCCTACTGCGCGAAGGTCATTATAGCCTGACAGCGCCGATTGCGCTTACTCCACAGGATTCAGGTGCCGGCAGCTCGCTGCTCATCGCCGCTTTTCCTGGCGAGACTCCCATAGTTAGTGGAGGACGGCGGATCATGAACTGGGAGCGCGTCGCGGGGGAGGGGAACCTCTGGCGGGCGAAGATTTCCTCCGACAGTGGCGCTCCCTGGTTGGTTCACGCCTTGTTCCTCAATGGCCAGCGGTGCCAACGGGCTCGAACACCCAACGATGGCTTCTTCAGGATTGTCGGTAAAGCGGTCGACGAGAAGCCGCTGAAGCTACGATTTAAGCCCGGCGACCTCAAAGCAACGTGGGCGGCAGACGGAAACACGGAGTTGATCGCGTTGCTCGCCTGGTCGGATGTACGGATGCAAATCCGCGCCGTGGATGAATCGGCGAACATCCTGACCCTTTCGGGCGACGCCCGTCCATCCAACCGTGAAGAAAACGCGCGCTACTACATCGAAAATGCGCCCGATGGTTTGGATGCCCCGGGCGAATGGTATCAGGACGTGAAGAGCGGAACAGTGACGTATTACGCTCGTCCAGGTGAGGACATGGCCAAGGTCCAGGCCATTGCGCCCGTTCTTGATCACCTCGTGGAATTTACGGGAGAAGCGACTCATCCGGTCCGCCAGGTTTCCTTGCGCGGTTTGACCTTCAGCCACACAGACTGGACGATTTCGGAAAATGGATATGCTGACACGCAGGCTTCCGTGGCCATTCATGGCGACATCCGAGCTGAATTCGCCGTCGATTGCGCGATTGAAGATTGCACATTTTCGCACCTCTCCGGCTATGGCGTTGAACTGGGTCGCGGATGTCAGCGAGACAGGATCGTTGGAAACGAGTTCGTCGATCTCGGCGCTGGCGGGGTAAGGATCGGTGAAACCTCAAAGTCGGACAAGGCCGACGAACGAAATTTTGGGCATAGCGTGACGGATAATCACATGCACCAGCTCGGCCGGATTTTTCCCTCAGCGGTTGGAGTGCTGGTCCTCCAGAGTGGACAAAATCAAATCAGCCACAACCACATCCACGACCTGTACTACACCGCCATCTCGGTCGGCTGGAATTGGGGATATCAGGAGACGCCGTGTCGTGAAAACGCGATAGAGTTCAATCATCTTCACGACATCGGCCAGGGGATGGTAAGTGATATGGGCGCCATTTATACCCTTGGCATTCAAAAGGGAACAGTGGTTCGGAACAACCTAATCCATGACGTGAACTCATTCTCTTACGGAGGTTGGGGATTGTATCCCGACGAAGGAAGCTCGGAGATCCTGTTCGAGAGCAACGTTGTCTATCGCTGCAAAAGCGCAGGGTTTCACCAGCACTACGGTCGTGAAAATATCGTCCGTAACAACATCTTTGCCTTTGGAAAGGAGCATCAGCTCATGCGCACCCGTGAAGAAGCGCACAGCTCATTTACGTTCACAAATAACATTGTTTACTTTGACGCCGGGGAGTTGCTGGGCAGCAACTGGTCAAACGAGAACTACGTCATGGATGGAAATATCTATTTCGATGCGCGGGCGGGAAGCGCAACCAACAGTCTCAGCTTTTCCGGCCATTCCTTGGAAAAATGGCGAGCACGTGGCCACGATCAACATTCGATCATTGCGGATCCACTCTTTGAAAACGCTGCCGGACTCGATTTTCGGCTGAAGAAAAACTCACCTGCTTTCTCGCTTAGTTTTCACCCCATCAATCTTGACGCGATAGGGCCGCGAGCGAAGAAATCGGGCTCCGGCCCCGGGCGATAGGAAACAAGTTTCGTTCGACCGCGCCTCCCCGTGCGTAACGCTGTGGAGTCTGCTACGCGGAAAGTCTGATCTCGGTTGGGCCCTCTAAGTGGACCACCTTGCCGTAGCCGAACAGTTGGCGCTCCTTGATCATCTGGGCGACCTGCGCGGGTACCATATCCTCCCATGATGCGTCGTTGGCCTTGATTTTGGCCAACACAGCCCTGGAGAAAATGGGAAGAAAGTCCTCGTTCACATCACGCAACGCCTGGATGTGCTGGTTCTGAAGTAGATACTCGTACAGATGTTGCAAATGCGGGGCAACCCGCAAGTTCCCAGCACTGATGATGGAATCTGTCCGAGCGTCCTTCAGGGGATACGCATAGACTTTCAACTCGTTTTTGAACATCCGGCCGAAGGATTCCAGAATGCCACCGTCCAGACCTGAGTAGTACTTCTCCTCGAACAACTCCTTAAGCGTAGGCACGCCCATAACGATTCCGATTTTCTTTTTGGTGTAGCGAAACAAATACGCTGCCAGCTTGTAGAACTCGAAATAGTTCGAGATCAGGACCGTTTTTCCCAAAGCTCCCAGGATGTCCACCCGATCCAGAAAATCCTTATGGTCGATCTGTCCGCCGTCCGTGAGATTATTGAGAGTCATCTCCATGAGCACGGCAACCTCCTCGCCCTGAACTCCAGGCTCCTGAATGAACTGCGCTTGGGCGCATTGCAGCATGTCCTCGGTAACTTTTGTCACAGGTCGGAAGCTGCCGCGCTCCACGAGAATGGATTTCTTGTAAAGCAGTTCGGCAGCTTGGACGACTTCCCCATCCGCGGTGAACATGGCGGCGCTGGTCAATCCCTGCTGCACAAGTTTGAGGCTGATCAATCGATTGTCCACGCCTTCAAACGCCGGCCCGGAGAACTTCATCATGTCCACTTCCACACGTTCCCGGGTGAGGTTGTCCATCAACGAAGCGATCAATTCCTCTGGATGGGTATGCAGAGTGAGAGCGCCGTAGACGAGATTCACTCCCATAATCCCCAATGCCTCTTGCTGCTGTAAATTTTCGTGATCAAGCATCCGAACATGGATGATGATTTGCGAGGGTTCCGACCCTGGCTGGGTCTGAAAGCGAATGCCCATCCAGCCATGACATTCATCTTTTTTCAGATAACTCCGCGCGGCCACGGTATCCGCAAAGACGAAGAAGCGAGTGGTCGCCCCTCGCTTGGCGCCGAGTCTTTCCACCAACAGGCCATACTCGTGATCCAGCATCGTCGCCAGCCGTTGACGGCTGACGTATCGCTCCGATTGTCCGTATATGGCGTCGCTCACGGTCATGTCATACGCGGAAATCGTCTTAGCGATTGTTCCGGCCGCTCCCCCCACCCGGAAGAACCATCGGGCGACCTCCTGGCCCGCCCCAATTTCAGCGAAGGTGCCATACTTGGTGGGATCCAGATTGATCTTCAGGGCCTTTTGATGGGTGCCGATTGCTTCATGCGAAGGCTCCTGAGACTGGGCTTTGGCCGCCTCTGGCACATCACCCATGGGGATCAGGTTCGAAACCCGGTGTTCTCCCTCGACAACAGCGTCGGCGCGGTTTTCCATATTCCTACTATATCGACTAAAAAGGTCGGACTCTTCATGTTTGTTAAACACAAGATAAGGGAGAGAAACAGGGATCTTCTGTTGAGGTAACGATTGAGAAAACGGCGTCCTCTTCGGATAGTGTTCTTTGCTTAGCTTGGTCCCGAAGAGGCCACGACGAGGTTGCAATTTCCTGAAATCGAGCAACGTTATTGACGAAATGAGATCCGTTGTTCGCTTTGCATTTATGCTCTTGGCCGTCGCTTGGCTCGCAGGTTGTGCGACGCCATTACCGCCAGGGGCGGAGCCTGGACCGCACAACACCATGGCTTACAACGTCCTGGTCGATGCCTCTGCTCCTGGAGCTCGGATCAATGTCAACGGCCAGGATGTCGGAAACACGCCTGTGCACATCAAAGTGTTCGGAGATCCCGATGGGACGTTCCACGATTTCGGATCGCCCTATTTCATGATCAGCGCGGCGGCCATCTCTACCAACCAATTTCCACAAGTGCGTTACTTTGGCACTGGATACATGTTTGGTCCCGAGGACCGTGTTCCGGATCGAGTGTATTTTGAGATGTCCCAGCCTCCCGTCGCTCCGCCATACCCCCCGGCACAACCTTACTACTATGGGCCACCTCCTTATTATTACGGACCGTACTACGGGCCGACCATCCGTATTTACGGCGGTGGCGGGTATTACCACCATTACCATGGGCATTGGTGACCGCCTCTAGGCACCGTCCCGTCCGCATTGAATGCCCGTGACAAGGCACCGGAGATACTTAACATCCGGGGATGAAATCCTGCCCTCAATGGTTCCTCTGCCTCAGCCTTCTGAGTTGGTGGATCCAAGCCTATTCGCAGGAATCTGCAGTCGATCGTCAAGGATGGGCCACGAATCAGCTCAAGCGGCTGGCAGTCGATATGTCGTCGCGATGTATGGCCGACATTCGAAGCCTGGAGGATTGGAAGAGCCGTCGCCCCGAAGTGCGTCGCCAACTGTTGGAGATGTTGGGGCTGGACCCGCTGCCGGGCCGAACTCCAATGCAGGCACAAATCACTGGCAGTATCGACGCTGAAAAATTTCACATCGAGAAGATTGTCTTTCAGAGCCTGCCGGGCCTTTACGTGACGGGCAATTTTTACATCCCCAAAGGGCCTGCAAAAGCCCTGCCGACAATCCTCTACCTGTGCGGGCATTCTCCTCATCGTTTGGGAGCCAAATATCAGTATCAGGACCGTGCTGCCTGGTTCGCTGCACATGGCTTTTCCTGCCTGATACTGGACACGCTTGAGTTTGCGGAGGTAGCCGGGATCCATCACGGAACGCACGATCTGAACATGTGGCATTGGCTCTCGCTCGGGTATACCCCGGCTGGAGTGGAGGTATGGAATGCGATCCGCGCGCTTGACTACCTTGAGACCAGACCAGAGGTCGATGCCAGGCATATCGGATTGACAGGAATTTCGGGTGGAGGCGCCATGACCTGGTATGTCGCCGCGGTGGATGATCGCATTGCGGCCGCGGCGCCGGTCTGTTCCACCTTCACCTTCGGTTCGCAGGCGGAGCACTGGGTCGCGCGCGGCCAATGTGACTGCATCTACTACCACAATACCTACGGATGGGACTTCCCGATGCTCGCCGCGTTGATTGCTCCCCGGCCGTTGCTGATGTTAAACGGACAGAAGGACTCCATCTTTCCGCCCGATGGGTATCACGCTGTCTTCCAGAAGGCACAAGGGATTTATAGCCTTCACGGGGCTTCGGACCATGTTAAGGAGATCGACGACAACGTGGAGCACAGTGACCCTCCCCTTTTCCTCCGAGAGGCCCGGCAGTGGATGGTGCGATGGGTGAAGGATGAGAATACTACCTTGCCGGAGGAGACAAATAATTTTGCGAAGGTATCTGCCGAGGATCTTGCCTGTTTGAAGGCTATCCCTCGTGATGCAATCAACTTCAGTGTTCACGACCGCTTCGCGAAGCTCGCCTCCCCTAAGGAGCCTCGCTCCACTGCGGCTTGGCAGCAACGACGTTCGGACCTGACATCCCAGCTTCATGAGAAGGTTTTCCGATGGTTCCCGACCAATGCCGCTCCGTTTGAAACCAAGTCGCTCAAGGGAAGTGGCGGTTGGGTCCCGCGCTACGACTACGCCAACTACAAGGAAGTGTCTTTCCAAAGCGAGGAGGGCATCCGCATCCGGGCGCAACTGCTAACACCGAAGAATGCTCCGGCACGAACGCCGCTTCTGATCTATGTGAAGCGGGCACAGGATTCGTTTTATTTTTCCGATTGGGATGAGCTCCTGCCGCTCTTCAGTTCGCATACCGTCTTGGTTCTCAACCCTCGTTTCACCGAACTGGCGTTAGGTCCGGCCGATTACGCTGAGGTGGAGCGCACGGCGGTCTGGGTGGGGCGCACTATCAGTGCGATGCAGGTCTGGGACATACTGCGTAGCGTTGATTGGGCGGTGAATGAGGAGAGGCTTGCCCCTACGTCGATTAACTTCTATGGCAAGGGCGAAATGGGCGTGCTGGGTCTTTATGCCGCGCTGTTGGATACGCGTATTGACAAGGTGATCTTAAACGATCCTCCTGCTTCACATCGCCAGGGACCTGCTTTGCTCAACGGCCTTCGCGTGACTGACATCCCCGAGGTGGCCGGTGCCCTAGCGCCGCGCCGCGTGGTTTCCATCACCAAGCTGCCGGAGTCGTTTCAATTGGCCCGAAGCATCTATCGCCTGCAGAACGCTTCAGAGAGCTTCACCACGGCGGCGAGTCTTCCCGAAGCACTTGAGATTTGGAAAGCTCCGGCAGACTCCAAGGAACGTTAGCTAGGAACTCTGTCTGGGGACCGTTACAGGAAGGTCCTCGTGTCTGCGGTTTCAAGGCCGGAGGAGCCCAACAATCGTCCGGAACTTCTTCGGGTTGTCTCCAGGATTTTGAGCTGATGCGGCATCATCGCCGGGATCCCAGAGCTTGGGCTCGAACGCCTTTTTGGTGGTACTGAAGGAGACGTGCATGTCCCCCCAAAGCGCGTTGATCCCGACAGGATTCTTTGCCGTGGTATGTGGTCGGGTGCGGACGGTGTAAATCAGATCGGTGGTGATGCTCCGTTGAGCAACGAGTTGAGAACTTTTCTCCGCGACACGCCGCCACTCGATTTGATCGGGGGGAGGTTCGTCTCGCACCGGAAGATCCGACTGCGGATAGTACATGTAATTCCCACGGACGTCGTCCCGCTTATCATCACACTTGGGCCAGGAATATTTGGCGTTCTCGTAGTATTTCAATTCGAAACGGACTTCGACCAGATCCGGATGGCGCAAACCGGGATCATAAAAAGTTTTGGGAGTGGTGATGTGTTTGGTGGTGTAGAGATAAGCTAGGTTCAAAGGATTTTTCGTGTCGGCGGGTCGGCCCGCTGGCCCATGAAACATGAAATAGCTTAGAAATGGGCCCGAGCCAGGAATTTTCTCTGGGTTGAAATCGGTAGGTGGCAATTTGTCATCAGAAGAATCGGCATACATCGCGAGAGTCAGGCCGATCTGCCTCAGGTTGTTAGTGCAATTGACTCGCAGGGCACGGCTTTTGGCATTGCTCAGCGCCGGCAACAGCATCGATGCCAGGATGGCAATAATGGCGATCACCACTAACAGTTCGATGAGGGTGAATCCGGCTGAAATGGACTGGCGACGGTTGGGGAACGACAAGTTATTCGATTTCATAAGCCAGTCCGGCCACTAAGCGCGAGGTGTCTCTGAGATAAACCCGAGGGTAGCTCGGAGTTCGGTCGCCGCAACCGAAATGTGCAGCAGCAGAAACCGAGTCTTTGGAACGGAACAAGGGAAACCCAGAGCAGCGCTTGGGTGAGCGGTGATTTCCTCCCGATATCCAAAAGATTTGGAGACCGCGTCTACGCTTTGATTCCAAAGGTTGTGACACCAGCCGCCACCAACCTGGACTCCCCCTACGGGCGTGGCCGCCGGGGTTAGTGTAAAGGGAAAGATTTTTACCAACTAACAGCCGACCCTGAGCCTGCATTGGTCAATAGACCTCGAGACTGGTACCCATGTCAGACAAAGGTCAGTGCTGCGGCGAACCTATGGGAGCGAATATCCATTTTTTCCCGCCTACCGACGGCGGTTGGTAGAGCCACGAGATGTGACTCAATTCCCTCGCACTCTGTAAAAGAGCGGGAACACCTTAGTGCCGTCCGTGTCCTCGAAGATTCCGGTTCCGTCAGAGAGCATGTTGATCGTACCAACTTCCTGCCATGTCGGCGCATCGACCTGTCCTGCCCGGAGGACCGAATAGGCCCGCCCGGCAGTGCCGGCGGCCTGGAATTGCGTGTTTCCGTTTTGCAGCAATCGCATGCCGGTCAGTTGGGCCGCGATCGGAGGCACCACGCCTCCTCCCGTGCCGGTCTTGATCGTGAAAGAAGTGCCACGTAACAAGTCGCCAAAACCCGACATCTTAGGCACTGCATTGGTGGAGAAATAGAACAAATGTCCGTAAAGCAGGGCTCCGGTGTAGGTGTGATCCTTTTGCAGATAATTCGCTGGGATCACGATAGAGGTTGCGGTAACCGGAAGCTCCCGGGGAACGCAAAGGTTCGGCGCCTGGAATACAATCGTTCCGTTGGTATCGCTGAGATACATTGAGATGTGGTCGTTCGGTCCCGCCCCGGTGAACCCATTCCAGCGAAGCGCAAAATCGGCAGCCGCATTGATCGCCTGGGCTTCGTCGAAATTTGTGATCTTCGGCACCGGTGGCCCACCGGCGGGCATCGACATGGGAATGACGTTTTCACTTTGACCGGTGAGCATGAAGCGAAGTGTATAGGTTCCTGCTGGGAATTTGGCATCCAGTTCAGCCTCGGAATCCGGCGTCTCGAAATATTGGGCAATCCCGATGATCGAGGAAAGATTGGTCACACTGTTATCCGGCTTCGTGAGTGATGCTGAAGCTACCGAGCCGCCCCCGAACGAGGGCGGATTCACTGTCGCGCTGAACACATACGAGCCCGGCTCCGTGTCGGGCATAGGATCGGCCGAGGAGGTCTGCTGATAATTTGAGCGCTTGCTCACGCTGTAGGTTCCCCAGTTCGCGGGGAAGGGGCTGAGTCCGCAGAGCGGTTCACCATTCCCGGTGGTGAATTGTCCGGCATAAGTCTCCGAGGCCACGAATTTTCCATTTTCTCCCACCAGCTTTGTGGCCGCGCCCGATGGATTCAACGCCCAGGTCACAACGGTGCTCAAGGGAAAGCCGCCGGTATAGCTGCAGAGCAGCGTTTTTTTGTCCGCGCTCCAACTATAAACAAACTTGGTCGCATCGATCCCGATACCGCCCCAGCTGACGGCGCCGGGAGTTCCGTTGAGCACAATATTTGTGTTCATCGCCAGGTCGAAACGGAAGCTGACCTGAGTGTTTGTCGCCACATTAATTGCAAAGTTGGCAGGGGAGGACGATCCGAGCTTGGGGTCTGTTCCCCCCACGCCCGTGGAAAATGTGCCCGAGACCGTGGCCAGTTCCGTCCCAGCCTTACTTTTCAACGTGAAGAACGACAGCACTCCTGCCGGATTGAGCGTCCAGGTGAGGGTGCCGAGGGGATACTGCAGGGCAGGGGTGATGGTGAGGCTCTTCCCATCGTCGCCCCAGGTCCCCAGCAGTGTCGGATTAGCACCTGGAGCAGTAACTTGGAAATTGCCGACCAGGCCAAATTGCGGCGAGCTGGGGAAAAGGGTTACATTCGTGTCCATCTCCTGGTCGAAACTAATCACGAGAGGGCTGGTCGTCGGCACCAGTGTCGCGCCGTCCGGAGGATTCGACGAAACAACCGTTGGGGCTGCTGCACTGCCCGTAGCAACTACCCCGACGGTGAAAAGAAGCACGGCTAAAACAGCCTGCAGAGTGGTATTGGATCCTGCGTTACGTCCGTAAACCCCGGCTGCGCCTTGACGATTCGTCATGTACAGGAGTTTGTTGGTTCAACGGCCGGGCGGACAAGCTTAAAGTAACCCAAACTCCTCGGGGAACTCTGCTGTGGCCGGTTAAGTCGTGGGAGCAAACAGCCGGGGTGAACCTACCATCTTCACGGCCGACGCGGAGCTAGGGCGCTAGCCTGCACAGCGCATCATACACCTGGTGCGGACGCTCGGAAGTGGCTGAGCAGGACAAGCGCACATGCAATACAACTGACCAAACCAAACCCAGCGGCGTAAGATGCCAATGGCGACGATGCCAAAACAACAATCGCGGCAAAGGCAACCAGCGTCTGGCCCAGCCAAACAATCCTTGTGCCGGACCTTCGGTCAGGCGCGGTGCACAGGCCGCGAAAACTCATCAACAGCGGTAGTACGAGAGAGAGGATCAGCAAACCGGCAAGATAGCCGGTCTCGGTTAGCGCAAGTTCACGCATATCAATGGCCTCTCTCCTCTATCAGACAAAGCAGGCCAGCTTCCGTCACTCACTGTCGGCGAACAACTAACGCAGGTGCTTTTGAAGCGGCGGCCGGGGCTGAAACCTAATGGTTGGTCCCACAAGCCGAGCCGCGGTCAATCACCGGCTGGCCAGCATTTGCCGAATCGGCTCGCTCCTGGCCCACTCCAGCACGGATTTTCCGCCAGCGTCCTGGAGGGAGGGGCTGATCCGGCGCTCGAGAAAAGCTCTAATGATTCCCTCTTGAGCCGCCTTCGCCTTTGCCCCACCGCTGCCGCCTCTCCCCGTGTTCTGCACGGCCAGATGGAACGCGGTAGACCCCGGTTTGTTCCGGATTGTCGGATTGCTACCGGCATCCAACAGGCATCGCACCGCAGCAGCGCAACGCGTCCGCACGGCTCGATGCAATGGGGTAGCTCCGTTCTTGTCCCGGGCATGCAGATCCGCTCCCGCCTTCAGCAGGAGCCGGATCATAGCGACCTGTCGCTTCGGGTCCCAGGAGTGATTCTCCAGATACCCGTCCGAGGCGTAATGCAGCGGTCTGCTCGCTCGACGGTTCCTCGCGGCGTTCGGATCCGCCCCGGCGTCAAGGAGCAGCCTGGCGAACTCCAGGCGATATCCTGCCGCCGCGGCGTGCAATGCTGTGTCTCCGGTATAAAACCAGTGAGCGATTTCGGAATCGAATCGTTCGTCGGACGCGATCGACTGCCGGATCACGTCAGGGTGCTTCTTGAGCAACGTTTTGCCCCTGGCGGTATCGTTCTTGAGTATGGCCTTCAGTAATGAATCTAAGGTATTCGGCATCGCTTGATCTCTCCCGAGAACTCGCGAGATGTTACGGAGAACCAGCAGACTGTAAACCGGGTTTCTCCACGCCCGGGTTGTTCGGCCCAGAAACGTGTGCTGCGGGCATGCGAGATGCGGGGGGGACGCTTTTCCTTTACTCCGCCCTCTTTCTGTCAACCAGGGAGCTCAACAGTAAGGATGAGGATTGAGATCAAAGAAAGACCACTGAGTGCCGCGTAGGAAGGCCCCTTCAGACCGTTTTGTCCGTAAAGCCGGGACTGGAGGTCATACCCGACCACCAGCGACATCGAAGCCAGAAACAGGATCAGCATTGTTCCGAAGATCGTTGGCGGCCCGAATGCAGAGCTGAAGTCGTTTTGTCGTCCAGCCAGATAGGGGAATGCCGTGTTTGCGATGTCTGCGAGCGGAACAACGAACAGCCACATATAGATCAGAGAAGCCTTCCAATACCCACCGGTTGATCGGGCTCGGCCGAGGACTAACGCGAGGATCGCAAACAGCAGCCACACACAATAAGGCGCCAGCGATACGACCAAGGAGGAGACGCGGTCCACTTCCGGGAAACTGTATTTAACAAACCCCCACTTACCTCCCGTTGGCAGCCATACAAACCGGGAGACAGTCCCGCCTTGCAACCCTACGGCCAAGGCGTGCGCGGATTCATGGAGAATTGTCACAAGGATCGCTCCCGGCGCGAAGAGGAAGAGGTGTAACCAATGGCGTCTAATGAAACTCCAGCTTTCGAGAATGACCGCGGCAAGCTTGAAGCGCATGGGATACAACTTACTCCAAGCTAAACCCAACCGTCACTTTCCTCAAGTCGGGCTGGAGAGCGGTCTGCTTCCCTCTCCGTGCTACACTCGATAACTCGATCTCGAGCCTACTCCGCGATCACCCGATAGAAACGGGCTTGGAAATTCGTCGAGAAGGGATCGGATAGACCCAGGACCACATTCATTCCTGAGGAGTTCGTCAGTGGGGCCCAGCTTAAAAGGTCTACGGACGTTTCAAGTCGATAGAGTTTGTTTGTTTGAGAAAAGAAGGCCAGAGAGAAGCCGCGATCTTCTGTCCAGGCGAGGCCCCTAATGACGGTGGGGCGGCTCCAAATGAAACAGTGAACAGCCCCGCTTGGTAAGCTGCGTGGTCGTAATCGTTGGAGTATTGTCTGAGGACGAACGTGCCGTTGGTGGACAAATCAAAGCTGAACCTCTCCGTGTAACCGGATGTGGAAGGGGATGAACCCGAAAGCGTAGGCATGCCGGTGGTCGGTGAGCTTTGGGAATAAGTGTAAGTGCCCTCGCCGTCTGGCCCACCATCGAGCCCAAGGATGCGGAATCCATTGCCGGTTGCGGCCGTTAATAGCTGAAACGAGCCGTTCGTAGAGTAAGGCGCGCTACCGCTAGTAACCGTGGCGGTGATGGTCGCTCCTGCGAGAGAAACCGGTGAAGAACCGGCTTGCATGATGAAGGAGCCTTGGTGGAAAATCTGGCGGAGGCTGACTACTTCAATAAAATATTTTCCCCGATTCGTGGAATCAAACCCCAAAGATAAATAGACCCAACCTAGTTCGGAGTCACCAATGAAGGCACCCAAGTGAGACTCTTCCTTTGGGAAAGCGCTGTAGGAACCGAAGCTAAAGGGCATGCTGCCAGAAACAGGAACTATGTCGTAGTCCGGGCCAGAGAAACCAGCCGGTACTTTTGCTGGAAGGAAGCGGACTTTGCTGCCAGCCGACAATCCATTAGTAATCGTCAACTCAAACGTTTGGCCGTCTATCACGTCTAGCGCTTGCCCAAAGCAGGTCAGTTGAGGAGGCAATGCCCATGTGCTTATACCCAGGATGCACAGCCTAAGCGAATATCGAACGCTCCTTTTGCACATAGCGCTACAACAGTTGGCGGAACGGAAATACATCTAAATTCGCTCAAAATAACCCCAACCGCGTTATTTGTCAGTTCGGCCGTATAACCTCGCGCCCTGGCGATTAACTCGGCTCGAAGAATGGATGTCTATTCGCGGCGGCGCCTTGGCCAAGGCAGTTTTCCCTCGTAAGGTGATGAAGTTCCCTGGTTTTGTCGCATCGCCCTCTTTCGGTTGGTCGATGGGCTCGAGCAAACTGCTTAAGCTCAAATCTCACGTTGCCCAACTACAGGCTCAATTTCCCTTGCCAGTTTCGACTCGCGTTTCATGGGGAACCAGTCCAGCATTACGCACCAATGTGCCAGCGCCTCATCGTCCCAGTCGAGCTTAGCCGAATTCTCCATGCGGTGTGTGAAAAAGCTCATTAAATGATGTTTTAGGCCCGTCGTGATTCATCGAACTCAAGAGGAAAAATGCTGAAGCGCCGGCTGCGGTCGATCATGAAGAAGGTCCCCTGGCTTAGGCCGTGGATGCCAGCGGAGGACCGATCGTTCGCTCTCCAGCTGGAACTACAATTCTGGAGAGACTGGTTTCGCACCCGAGGGTTGGAATGGCCGGAGGATTACAAAGCTCGATTCAATCCGGATCAACCCATCCAAAAACATGTAGCCGCGTATATCGACCGATTGGAGAACGACGACGTTCGCATTCTTGATGTCGGTGCAGGCCCGCTGACTAAGCTGGGTAAAAAGCACCCCGGCAAACGATTGAGCATTACGGCCACCGATCTCCTGGCGCCGGAATATAATAAGCTCATCGACGAACTGAAGGTCCAACCCTTGGTCCGCTCCATCCACGCCGATGTTGAGAAACTGGTCGAGCAGTTTGGGGAAAACGCCTTCGATATTGTCCACGGCCAGAACTGTATTGATCACACTGCCAATCCCATGCGCTCGATCGATCAAATGATCGCGGTCAGCCGGCCGGGCGGATTCGTTGTCCTCTACCACGCCGAAAAGGAGGGCCAACGGGAGAAATACCAGCAATTGCACCAGTGGGATTTCGCGTGCGAGGATGGATGCTTTGTCATCGGTGACCGGCACGGACGCAAAACCAACATGACCCAACGGCTGGCAGGCACATGCAAGGTCGAGTGTATCCCAGTCCCCGAGGACGAATCCATCCTCACCGCCATCCGAAAAAATTCATAGTTGGGCCCGTAAGAGCTCGTCGGTGCATCTTGCCTGTACGACTGTCCGTCCCGGCGTCATGCGGATGTCCTCACCCTGATGCTGTCCCACAGCCATCCGAGGAGGACCAAATCGAACCTTCGTGCTGTGTCCCCGTTGTAAGCTGACTTGGGAAGTCAGCGCTCCGATCCGGCCAGTCGGTGGAGCGTAAGTTCTGCCCGCCGGAGGGCGGAGCGCCGACTTCCAATTCGGCTTTGGGCCGAGCCCGCATGCAGAGGGAAACCCGGAGCCTCGGTCGGTGTGTACTATCAACCCATTTCACTCCCGCCGGCGGACGGGCTGACCCGGACCCCGGTAGGGGAAAGGCGATGCCGCGCCGAAAAGAGCCAGCGGTTACCCGCCAGATGCCCCCCAGCATGCCGGGCGAACTGGCTAGCACTTTTGCATGTCCTCGATGAAGTTCGCCTTTAGCTCATTCCCCCTACTGATCCAAAGAGGCGCTGTGCCGGAGAGCGGAACCACGGCCATTCGGTTCGGCCGACCTAAAGGAAGCGAAGGCGATTCTTTTAAGAAGTGGACGACTTCCAGTTGTCGCGGGCACCCACCAGTTGCTTTCGCGTCGCTTGCAACCGCCCAATCGCAATAGCCGCCATTCGTTTCATGAGTTCGTAACCCAGGTCATGGTTGTCTTCACACTGTTGGCGAAGCCGAGTTCCGTAGAAGAAAATTACGGTCGTTGGTTCGATCGCGCAGGCGTCGAAGTGCCAATAGTACGGTGGAAAAAGCCACGACCAACCCAGGACATCGCCCGGCCCGATAACTTGAATCGACATTGGCGGGCTATTTCTTGGGTTGGATTCGAGTGAAACCTTGCCGGTCTCGATCAAATAGAAGCGGTTCGCAGGATCGCCTTCGCGAAAGATGACTTCACCCGGCTGAAATGTCATTCGCAGCGAGTTATCCTCTAGCGCCGCCAAATAGGCTGGCTTAAGGCCTGATAAGAAGGGATGCTCCGCAAGGACATCGAGAATCGGCTTGCTCGCCCTTGTTTCGCCTTCCGGTACTGTTGTCGGGTCAAGTTGCTTCGTCATAAAAGCGGCGCCCTTTCAGAGTCACGCAATGAATCCAAAGCGAAACTTCTCTTCCTCGGGCTTTATGTGCAGCGAGGCACAAATATGTTTTGAGGCCAACATACCTGCAGCATTTTTTAGCAGGCGATCGAATTCATTCTTCGGCAGGTCAAGTCCCTCATGCTTGATCGCAGGGAGAGAAAGGCCTCTCTCGAGTAGTTCCTCCACAAACTGCTCGCAGACAACGGGATCGTCGGTCGAATAATGGCTTGGCTGTGCGTGTTTGCTGAACTGTGTGGTGTATTGAATTGTGTATTTTGGAATCATAGCTTTTTGTCTGGTTAAGGTTAAAAGCTGATTTTGTGTAACGAAGGGGCTGCTCCGCGTAACGCTCGCACCCAGCGGTGAAAGACGTCTCGGGCTACCTCCAGCGTTTCTTCGGCCCCGACCGACTCCTCTACGGTCTCTGGTTTGGGCAACCAGTTGGCCGATAACTTGGTTTCTTTGGCTCGAAGGTCGGTTGTGCGAAGGAATGAAGTCAGTCGTACGATCAACCGCCTTTTTTCTTCATCATAGTTTGCGTCGGCTGCGGCACAGAGTTCGTAAGGGCCGCTTGACATCTCCACCGTTCCAAGAACTTCGCTAGTATCGATGACTCTTTTCATTCTCGTACCCAAGTTGGATCAGGGTGGCGAATACCGCTCTCCTCAGTTTGGCCGAAATCCCACCAAATTTGCTCGCTGGTACAGTGCTAACAGCTGCATCCAAACCGCCCTGACGAGGGGAATCGAGCGCTGTTCGAGCCCGTTGAGCAAACATGCGATCGCTACATGAAGCAGGGTGCCAACAATACCCGTGTCATCGTGCGCGATTGGAGCGGCGCCCATTCGAATCTCCGTTGCGCAGGGCAGATTGCTTTTCCAGGCGCCGCAGACGAACAACGGCAACTGAATTTGTTCCCATGTTTTCCCTTGGCCAAATCTCTGGGGTATGGGCCCACTTTTCATCATGACCCCCTCAAGGCGACAGTCTAGAGCACGTGGAAGCCAAGTTATGCCCGGCTATTGCCAACAATAGGAAAGCAGGTTCCGTCAAATGACGTCAGATTGATCCAAGAGATGAAGAAAAGTGAGAGAGCTGAAATTGACCCTGGTCTAGTGCGTTCACTCGCGGGTTCTTGGATTGGAGCAGGGCATCTGGGTTGCGTTTCGAAGAGTGGCAGGGCTAATATCCGGGGTTGCTATGCCCGGCAGTTGGCGAGGGCGTAAAGCCTATGGTCAACTTTTCCTCCACCGGCACGGATGGCATCTGGTCTACCCAAACAGGCTTACCAAGTCGTGAAGAACATCGCAGAAAGGCAGAAAGAATCTCTAGCGTGAAATCGCACAGTCAAGGGCATGAGATTCGCGCGCTAACTTTTAGCGCCGGACTCTGCGTGATGCTGCTTAGCCTCCCGGCATGCAAAGGAATTCCCAGTCAAGGTGAACGGCAGGCCCGGGGTAGCTTGCGAAATGTGACCGACGCCTACCGACCGCAGGACAAACGACCATCGCTGCCGCCGCTTCAAGCAGGTGCAGGACTGAGCAATTACCTTGCCTTCGCGATTCTAAACCAGCCGCAAGTCGAAGCGGCTTACTACGACTGGGTTGCTTCGGTCCAGCGCATCACCGTCGAACGATCACTGCCCGATCCACGGCTGACTTTTGAGAGCGATATCGCCGATGCCGTCATGTCGCTCATGCCGGGATTGATGATGGACTTTCCCGGACCGGGTAAATTGAAGTGGGCAGCGAACGTTGCCTCAGCGGAGAGTCAGGCCAAATACTTCACGTTTGAGTCAACCGTGCTGCAAAGCGCCTTTGCGTTGAAGAAGGCTTACTATCAGCTTCACTTTCTTGAGGCCAGGATCGCGGTCAACAATCAAACACTGGACCTGGTGCGCGACCTGGAGCGCCTTGCTCGCGCCCAAAATGAAGCGGGGAAAGTCACTCTGCAAGACGTGCTCCGCGCACAGATCGAGCAAGACCGGCTGACGACAGAAATCAACAACCTGGAAGATTCACGCAATCTCCTCCTCGCTCAATTCAAAGCCGCCCTCGGCTTGGAACCGAATCAGACAACGCCGCCAGTGCCCAACCGATTTGAATCCACTCCGCTGGACCTTACAGCCGAACGATTGTTTGAAACGGCGTTGGCTCGCAATCCGCGTCTCAAAGCGATGCAGGCTGAAGTGCAGCGTGCCGAAGCATCTTTGCGGCTGGCCTACAAAGCGCGTGTCCCGGATTTCACGGTGGGACTACAAGCCGACGCGAAGGCCTCGCCGGTGATCTATACGCCCCAAGTCGCGATCACTCTTCCCATCTGGCGCGACAAGATCGCAGCCCAAATCGCTGCGGCGCAAGCAGGCAAACGCGCGGCGGAAGCCCGGCTTACCTCGGAGCAAATTCTGCTGGCGGTCGATTTCGCGGAGAAGTCATTCATGTTCCGAGAAGCGAGCCGGAATCTGGCGTTGCTGCAAAACCAACTCCTTCCCAAGGCGACGCAGGCACTGCAAGTCGCCCGGGCTGGTTACGCCGGCGGCACGGTCGATTACATAAACTTTATCGACAGTGAAAGAGCGCTGTTGGGTTTCCAACTCAACGAGGTCGAAGCCCGGATCCAGCGAGAACTCGCGCTGGCGGAGCTTTCCTTGATCATCCTGGGAGTGCCGCCGAGTGGCGCTCCGCTGCTGAGCGCGCCGGTTGCGTCACAGGAGACCCCGCAGCGCCAACGGTAATCACCATGAAGCTGACACCAACCAAATTAGTTGCCCTGATCGCGGTCATTGTCCTCGCCATGGGGACGGCAGCATTACTCGTCACGCGTTCGGGAAATGAAACCGGCCACGCCGCCGCCAAGGAAGAAACTCTCTACACGTGTGGAATGCACCCGCAGGTCATTCAGAAAAAGCCGGGCAATTGTCCCATTTGCGGCATGAAATTGACACCCATTCGGAGGCAAGCCGGCACTGCCACATTGACCTCCACCACGGCCGGCAACGGCGAGCGTAAAGTGAAGCATTACAAATCAACCATGCTCCTTGGCGAGATCAGTCCCACTCCGCGCAAGGACAGCATGGGGATGGATATGGTTCCGGTTTACGAAGACAAGGCTGCTGATGGCTCGACGATCTCCATAGATCCCGTCACGACGCAGAACATGGGAATTCGTACCGGCATCGTTACCAATGGCCCGTTGCGCCGGACGATTCGCAGCGTGGGCGTGGTCGATTTTGACGAAACAACCCTGGTCGATGTCACGACGAAATTCCGTGGTTGGATCGAGAAACTGAACGTCGATGCGACGGGCAAGCAAGTTCACCGGGGCGAACCGTTGTTCGAGATTTACTCGCCCGAACTCTACAGCGCGCAGACGGAATACGTCATGGCACTGGAACAAGTATCGAAGGGCACCTCCGGCGGGGACACACTCACAGCTAGTGCCCTGATGAAACTAAAATTCTTCGATATCTCCGACGATCAAATTGCTGATCTCGGGAATACGAGGCAGGCAAAAAAGAGTCTGCAGGTCAATGCGCCGCGGGACGGCATCGTGGTCGAGAAAATGGTGGTGCAGGGCCAAATGGTGGACGCCGGTATGAAGCTTTACCGACTAGCTGACCTATCGCTGGTTTGGGTCATTACCCAGGTGTACGAGCAAGACCTTGCTTTTCTAAACCTCGGACAGGAGGTGGTGGTGCGCCTTTCGTATCTACCCGACCGCGAGTTTCGGGGCAGGGTGACTTACATTTACCCCACCCTGGACGAAAAGACCCGGACCGCTCGCGTCCGCATGGAGTTCCATAATCCGGGTTTTTTCCTCAAGCCCGGGATGTTTGCGACGGTTGAAATCCGCGCAGAACTCCAGCCTTCGGCATTGCTCGTGCCCGATACAGCAGTGCTCAGGAGTGGGGAAAAGAACACGGTCTTCGTTGCACTCGATGGCGGCAAGTTCGAGCCGCGCACTGTCATACTCGGGCCGCGATCTGAGAACGCCCTCTATCAAGTCTTAAGTGGGCTCAACGAAGGCGAGCGGGTCGTCACGTCCGGTCAGTTCATGCTCGATTCGGAAAGCCAGCTCCGTGAGGCAATTCAAAAAATGCTCCGACCGACCACTCCTGCCAGTCCTGCGCCATCGGAGGACGACATGAAGTCCGACGAGCATACGCAACGCGCGAGTGAGATGAAGGCGGCCGCAGCGAAATCCTCCGCTTACATTTGTCCCATGCCCGAGCATCTCTCAATCAAGTACGACCACCCGGGCAAATGTCCCATTTGCGGCATGACCCTGGTGCCGGTGAGCGAAGCGACATTGGCTAAGCTTCAGCCGGGTGGACGCGTCGATCATTACACCTGCCCCATGCCTGAGCACAGCGACGTGAAAAGCGCACTGCCCGGCAAATGCCCAAGGTGCGGGATGACGCTCATTCCCGTGATGGAAGCACCCCCTTTACAGCAAGGGCCCGAGAATTCCGTTCGGATTCCGTCACCGCTCTACACATGTCCAATGGCTATTCACTCAGATGTGGTGTCTGATAAACCGGGAAAATGTCCAAAATGTGAAATGGAACTCGTGCTAACGAGCACGGTCAAGCATGGCAAAGAAGCCGAAGAACATTGGCGCAAACAACACGGCGCGGGCTCACCCGGGGGCGTCGCAGCAAAACCGGATCACCAGCATTAGCGCAAGGGAAGAACATGCTGAAGGGCATCATAGATTTTTCGCTCAAGAACCGCTTCCTCGTCTTACTGGCAACGGTGGGTCTAGTGCTGGGCGGGCTGTACTCGGTGCGAAACATCCCACTCGATGCTATCCCCGACCTCTCGGACGTCCAGGTCATCATTTACACCGAGTGGCAGGGCCAGGCACCGCAGATTGTTCAAGATCAGGTCACCTACCCGATAACAACCAAGATGCTTTCGGTGCCGAAAGCCAAGGTGGTGCGCGGCTACTCGTTTTACGGTTTCTCTTTCGTCTATGTCATTTTCGAAGACGGTACTGACCCATATTGGGCGCGCACGCGCGTGCTTGAATATCTGAGCGGCCTGGGTGGGCGGCTACCGAGCGGTGTGTCTCCGTCGCTTGGCCCCGATGCTACCGGGGTGGGGTGGGCGTTCATGTACGCCATCAACTCGACCAACCGCAGTCTGGCTGAGTTGCGTTCGATTCAGGATTGGTACCTGCGTTATCAACTCGCGTCGATCGAAGGCGTGTCGGAGGTCGCCTCCCTCGGTGGATTCGTCAAGCAATACCAAATCACCGTGGACCCGACGCGACTCCGCGCCTACGGGCTCTCCATTGCAGAAGTGAAAATGGCTGTCGAACGCAGTAACGGTGAAGTGGGTGGCCGTTCGATCGAGCTGGCGGAGAAGGAATTCATACTGCGCGTGCGCGGTTACGTGGAGGACATCGAGGATTTGAAGAAGGTTGCCGTGAGTGTGGGAGACAAAGGCGTCCCTATCCTCTTGGGTGCGGTCGCAGATGTGCAACTCGGCCCCGATATGAGACGTGGGATCGCAGAGTTGAATGGGGAGGGGGAGACGGTCGGTGGCATTGTTGTCGTTCGTTACGGCGCGAACGCGCGGCAGGTCATTCTCGACGTAAAGAAAAAGCTCGATGCGGCGATGAGAGGGCTGCCGTCCGACGTTGTTTATACCATTACTTACGATCGGAGCGTGCTTATTCAACGCGCAGTCAAAACCTTGGAGGAAAAACTGATTGAGGAGAGTATCGTCGTTGCGCTCGTCTGCATCGCGTTCCTGCTCCACCTGCGGAGTTCACTCGTCGCGATCACCATCCTTCCCATCGCGGTGTTGATTGCGTTTCTTGTTATGTACGGGCAAGGCATCAGCTCGAACATCATGTCCCTCGGCGGCATCGCGATTGCCATCGGAGCGATGGTGGATGCGGTTGTGATCATGATCGAGAACGCCCACAAGCATCTCGAGCATGACCAGGGCAAAAAGCCCCATTGGGAGATCATTCGAGACGCGGCGGTCGAGGTCGGTCCCACTCTTTTCTATTCACTGCTGGTCATCACCGTTTCGTTCGTGCCGGTATTCACGCTTCAAGCGCAGGAGGGCCGCCTATTCAAGCCACTCGCATTCACAAAGACCTATTCGATGGCGGCGGCGGCGCTGCTTTCGATCACTCTTGCCCCGATTCTCATGGGCCTTTTCATTCGTGGCAAAATACCGCCTGAAGAGAAAAACCCGATCAACCGCCTTCTGATCTGGCTGTATCATCCACTGATTGATTTCGTCATCAAGTGGCGCTGGGCTGTGATCTTCTCGGCGGCTGCGGTTATTGTGTGGGTCTTCTTTCCGTGGAATTGGCTCGTCACGAACCGACTCTCCGATGGGAAGATAAAAACGATCGCTGAGAATGTCGGAAAAATCTTTCCTTACCAAAACATCGGCTCGGAATTCATGCCGCCGCTATACGAAGGCGACCTGCTCTATATGCCAACGACCTTTCCCGGCATATCGCCCACGAAGGCGCGCGAGCTTCTGCAGGTTACGGACAAACTCATTCGCCAATTCTCCGAAGTACATCATGTCTTCGGAAAGATCGGACGCGCGGAAACGGCTACCGACCCCGCGCCCTTCGATATGGTGGAAACCACGATCATGCTCAAGGACGAGCGAGAGTGGCCGGCCGTGGACATCAAGGACGAAAGCGGCAACCGCATCGCTCATCGACGCCGCACTCCGGATGAATTGGTGGACGCGCTGAACTCGGCGGTCCAAATCCCAGGCCTGAACAACGCCTGGACAATGCCTATCAAGACCCGCATTGACATGCTGGCTACCGGGATCAAAACGCCGGTCGGCATTAAAGTGGCGGGACCGAATCTCGCGGAGTTGGAACGTATCGCTTCTGAAATCGAAGCAGTTGTTCGTCAGGTCCCCGGCACTACCAGCGTGTTTGCAGAGCGCGTCATGGGAGGCAATTATGTCCAGTTTAACATCAACCGGGATGAGATCGCGCGCTACGGCCTGCGGTTGCGAGATGTTCAGGATGTGCTGGAAGTGGCGCTGGGCGGGATGCCGCTGACAACCACCGTGGAAGGCTTGGGGCGCTACTCGATCAACCTGCGGTATAGCCGCGATTTCCGTGAGAGTCTTGAGGCCTTGCGCGAGATCATCGTTCCCACTCCGACCGGCGCACAGGTGCCCCTCGGTCAATTGGCTCAAATCGAAACTGTCCGTGCGCCGATGGGAATTAAGAGCGAGGCTGCAGTTCCCAATGCCTGGATTTACGTAGACGTGAAAGGCATAGATATCGGCAATTACGTTCGCGCGGCTATGCGAACTGTGAATGACGCTGTCTCGAGGGGTTCCATTGAAATGCCGAATGGCTACAACGTCTTCTGGAGCGGACAGTACGAATATATGCTCCGCGCGAAGCAGCGCCTATTGATTGTGGTCCCTCTGACCTTACTCATCATCGTGCTGATCATTTACCTGAACACGCGGTCAGCTATCAAAACCGCTATCGTGATGCTCGCCGTGCCGTTCTCGCTGGTTGGCGCCTTCGCTGCTGTGCACTGGCTGGGCTACAATCTCAGCGTGGCGGTGTGGGTGGGTATCATCGCGTTGGCCGGACTCGATGCGGAAACCGGCGTTGTCATGTTGCTCTATCTTGACCTGGCTTACGAGCAATGGATTAAGAAAGGGCAGATGCGCAATGTGATCGATCTGCGTGACGCGATCTACCACGGAGCGGTCAAACGAGTACGTCCCAAGGCAATGACCGCTTCGGTTATTATCGCCGGCCTGTTGCCGATTCTCTGGAGCCACGGCGCGGGAGCGGACGTGATGAAGCGCATCGCAACCCCAATGGTCGGCGGTGTTGTTACCTCCACGATGATGGAACTGATTGTGTATCCTGCAATTTTCTATGTCTGGCGTGCTCATAAGCTCCGTGCCATATCACCGCTCGCTGTCCAAACGGGAAGAGGGGAGGACTATGCCAAACTTTGACGCAATCTTGATCGCGGACAGGTACAATGCGCAGTCCGCGAGAAGGCAGTAACCGGAGGTAAGCGGTCCGCACGCACTAAACAAGGAGAATGGCTGGTGGCACTCCGCTGGACACTCTGCACTGAAACATTCGAGCGCAGCCACGCGCATACGTCAGACTTATTGGAGGCATTTGAGCTAGCGCGTTAGCCAAGCGATCTTGCACCAATTTTGGTTTCCTAGTCCCTCGCTGTTCCTAGCATCGTTCCCGAATCCATTCCCGGAAAAGCAAAAAGGTTCGCGCCTCCTGACACGAACCGATGCGCTACAACTATGAGTTTATTTATCGTTATGATCACCAATGTCGCATTGTCATCATAACTCGATCCTCAGTGCATTGTTCATACCGGGATAGTCGAACCCACCTTTACTATTGTCGGGATCGCAAACTTCACAGAAACCCTTCCCACGCGGCGTTGGCTCCAGCCATTCTCCGCATCGCCTTTGCTCCGCACAGGGCATCAAACCAGGACGTCCTTTAATGGGCGTCTCGGCGTGGGCCGGATGTTTTGTCCTACGCCCAGCCTCAAAACGGTCTGGGGGTAAGTCGTGGTTTGGAGAATATCTCGCAGCTGGCCAGCAAGCGTCGGCACCCGAAGTGGTTGGTTGAGGAAAGATGCCCAGACATTGCTAACCCTTGCGCGTAACAGTACCTGGGCTAACGCCTGTCCAGCGACGAGCCAGTCGTCGATTTGATTTTCCGCTGTTTCCAAGATAACTATCGCTGGCGAATGAGTGATGATTTCATGGTCTCTGGCCGCTTGCTCCTCTCCCAAGTCAATGCACTTCACATCGAGAACCCCAACTTCTCCCAGCAAATTATCGCCCCCAATTGAGTAAGACGGGATGCCGTCTTGGCCAGGGCTCCGGTCTCCACGCTGCCACGCTGCAAAACTCGAACGAAAGCTTCTGCTTGACCATTGCTGCCGGTCCGCCTTGGCAACCAATTCGGCGAAGGCCTTCCTCACTGGTTGGGATTTCAAGATTCTCATCTCAATCCCTTCTCTCTCTGCCAGCACCTGCAACTCCTCGAGCAGGCCGTCTGGAACCGGATCATCAGTGAAGGGCAATCGGTTGGTCCGACGCTTTGTAATTGCCTGGAAAAGCTGATTTTCCTCTACCTGTGCCGAAGCCTGAAATCCCAGGTGAACTCTCGCCAAAAAATCTGGCGCTGCCGGTTCAGGAAACATTTCCACTCCCCCGTAGTAACCATAGTGCCGCATTGCAATCTGCAGATGGCAAAGCGCTGCTCCACAGCTCATCACGGCTTCACGCGCGTGGGGATCCAAGGCGGAAATCTTTCGGGAACGATCTAGGTGCAACTCTACGAAGTCTTCCTCGACGTGAAATAACCAAGGCTGGCTGTTCTGGACTGATGGCGCCAGGATCGCGTATGTCAAGAGGTGCCGCAGCCTTTGCTCTCCCGAATCGGCGTCACGAAAGGAGTCCACGGTGATATTCCAAGGATTGTAAAAGTCAGATATATTTTGGTTCACAGTGGCCTATGTATGGTTTGGTTCGGGTCGTTCAATTGGCGTAACCTAGACAGGATCTCGCCCAGTCTCTCCACGGAATTTGTTCGAGCCTGAACTCTTTTTGTTCACCACCCAGCCGCCCACGGCTCGTGCTCCTGTTGAGAGAGCAGGCGTGTTGCAAAGTAGGCCTCCTAAGTCCACTCTCCTGGGGTCTGGACGGTTTTGCCGGCCATTAACGCGCAAAATGGTTATCCTTCCCCCGGCCTCTGGTGGGGCAATCGCCACGAATCCACAGAGCGCAATCGCAGTGGCGGGGCTGTCCGTTCGTTGAGACCCCGTGCGGGGATTTGGAGAGTCAACCGGCAAGGAGACTTCGGTTTTCATATAGTTGAGAAATTTTGTTCGTGGAAGCCAGCCATTGGTAAAGCCGGCTTTCCCCAACAATTGAGCTACTTGCAATTGCGATCGGGGATCAATCGCAGGGGTGAATAGAGAGAGTCCTTAGAATGGGTCTGCTTTCAAGCCCGCCACGCGCCGGACAGTCTGGGCGATTTCGGAGAGCGATTTCAGAGGAAGGTGCCTGATATTGGAATGCGGGGTCGGCCGCGTCGCGGAGTAAATTTGAACGAGCGGGATTTGCGCCCCCCGCTCCTTTAAGGTGCGCAGGCAGAGGGCAAATTCCTCGATTTCTGCCGCCGAAGGAACCACGCCCCCAATTTCGCAAAACAAGCTTTGAATGACCACCTGCCTCTTACGCGCGACGAGCAAAATGTTCTCAAGAATGCTCGCCAACGGTATTGGCGTGCGGTTAATCGCTTCCAACTGACGTTGGGAACCGCCGTCCAGTTTGGCCCAGATTTCATCCGTCGGGGTGAACAGCTCCAGACCAGCTTGCACCTCCGGTCGATCCAATCCGGACGCGTTGGTGATCAGCACGATTTTGAAAAAAGGAAACAGGCAGCACGCTCGCACGTGCACGACCATCTCAACGGCTTCCAGGAACCTTGGGCTGATGGTCGGTTCTCCAGCCCCGCTCAAAGCCACATGCCGAAGATTCAACAGTTCTGAGGGCAAGTTTGCATAGGCAGGTAGACTCCGCAGCTCCCCCTCGTTGACCAAACGCAGCGCATGTTCCAACTCCGCCGCAGCCAAGTCGCAATCAAATTCCGTCGTTGTTAGCCGATGGCTACGATCGATTTCGCAATAAACGCAATCAAAAGTGCAGTCGCGATCCGGATTCAAATTGACCCCGATGGAAAGCCCTCGCGCGCGGGGCGAGAGCGTCAGATAAACAAATTGGTTTTCCAGAAAATCGTGTGTTTGCGTAAACACGGACGCGCGCTTCGACGGTTTAGCCGTCAAAAGCTTCGGCCCACCCGCGGCAGAGAGAAGATCGCTCATATCATGTTCCATCTTCATCGAAGTCGAGAGAACAATCGGTTCGAAGTGGAAATTGGACTACACCCTCCTTGTGTTCCTCTGGACATCCCTTGCGCAGGCGAGAATTCCGCCGGATCAGCCATTTCTGGCTAATGAAGAACAATAAATGGTGAGTGCGATTGCCCGGGGATGCCGATCGTGGATGCGTCATTGTGACGACCGAATCCCCAGCAACATTGCGGCGAGAGTCTAGAGCGAAAGCGCTGTGCTTCCACTGCGGGAATAGTTGCGCCGCCAGCCAAGTCGAATTCCGGCAGTACCTGTTCTGTTGCCATGGATGCCGGGCCGTCTTCGAGCTTCTCACCGAAAATGGCCTTGCTGAGTATTACAATCTCGACCCTCAGGCTGGCCTTCGCGCTCCCGCACAAATGCCCGCGGGCAAATTTGCCTTTCTGGACGAACCCTCTGTTCGCCAGAAGCTGGTGAATTTTTCAGATGAGAAAATCACGCGCAGTCTATTGAGCATCCCAGCCATTCATTGCGTCGCCTGCGTCTGGCTGCTCGAAAATCTTTTTCGGCTTAACCCTGCGATCGGAAAATCCGAGGTCAACTTCCTCCGTAAGGAAGTTAACCTCGTTTTCAACAGTAAGGCGGCTCGACTGAGCCAAGTGATCGAGTTGCTCACGTCGCTCGGTTATGAGCCCGAACTCAAGTTTTCCGACCTCAATTCCAAGCCGCGCTGGCACGCCCACCGCAAGCTTTGGATGCAGCTCGGTGTGGCTGGATTTGCCTTCGGCAACAACATGCTGTTCGCCATCGCCCTTTACCTGGGCGTGGATGCCGTCGACGGGCCCGCCTTCAGGAACCTCGTTGGCTACATCAGTATGGCCCTGGCTCTTCCGGTTCTGCTTTTTAGCGCTCAGGACTATTTCCGGCTCGCTTCGCAAGGCCTCAAACAAAGAAGGCTCGTCATCGAAACACCCATCGCGATCGGGATTCTCGTTATTTTCGCCCAAAGCGCCTGGGAAGTTCTCTCGGGCCACGGCGTCGGTTATTTCGATTCCTTCGCTGGCCTCTTGTTCTTCCTGCTCTGTGGCCGTCTCTTTCAACAGAAGGCGTATGACCGTCTGTCATTCGACCGTGATTTCAAATCGTTCTTTCCGCTCTCCGTGACTCGTCAGGCGGGCCAAAACGAAGAGCAAATCTCACTTTCGCAAATCAATACCGGCGACCTTCTGCTCATTCGCCAGGGCGAGCTCGTTCCAGCCGACGGAAAGCTGCTGAACGGCCCGGCTGTGATCGATTACAGCTTCGTCACCGGCGAGGCGGAACCTGTCGAACTGAGTCCTGGCGATTATCTTTATGCCGGCGGCCGTCAAACCGGCGGTTCGATCGAAATCGAGACCGTCAAGCCGGTCTGCCAAAGTTATCTCACTTCGCTTTGGAACCATGCCATTTTCAAGAAACAGAGCATCGAATCGCTCGACTCGCTCATCAACCACTATAGCCAGCGCTTCACCAGAATCATTCTCGGCATCGCGTTGGCTTCAGCCGCCTACTGGGGTCTGGTCGATCCTTCGAAGTCCATTTTGGCTTTCACTTCCATCCTGATCGTCGCCTGCCCTTGCGCTCTAGCCCTGGCCGCTCCCTTCTCTCTGGGAGCCGCGATTCGCATTCTCGGGCGGCTCAACGTTTTCGTGAGAAATCCGCAAGTCATTGAACGCCTCGCCAAAATCGACGCCGTTGTCTTCGATAAAACCGGGACTCTCACCGCCATCGCGGGTGCTTCCGTCGTCTTCGAGGGCGTACCATTGAGTAACGATGAAAAACACAGGGTTTACTCGGTCGCGCGCAATTCCGTTCATCCGCTTTCCTTGCGCATCGCCAATTCGCTAAATTCGCAGGCTCTCGTTGTCCGCTCGTTCATCGAAATCATCGGCCGTGGGGTGGAAGGAATCGTTCAGGGCTATCAAATCCTCCTTGGCTCCGCGGCCTGGATTGAGAGCCGAGGCATCGCCATCCCTCCGCGGACGGGCGGGACCTCCGTTCACATCGTCATTGGCGGCCTTCATCGCGGCCAATTCCACCTTACCAACGCAGTGCGCCCGGGCGCCGATCACATGATTTCCGCGCTGCGGAGCGAATATGGACTGACTCTGCTCAGCGGCGATAACGAACGCGAAAGGGGCCGTTTCCAAAACCTATTAGGCGTCGGTGCGACCTTGAAATTCAATCAAAGCCCCATCGATAAACTCGAATATGTTCGCGATCTCCAGGATGACGGCAAACACGTCATGATGATCGGTGACGGTTTGAACGACGCTGGCGCCCTCAAACAAAGCGATGTCGGGGTCGCGGTCGTGGAATCGATCGGCGCGTTCTCACCGGCCAGCGACATCATCATGCGCGCCGACGTCGCCGCTCAGCTTCATGCGATCCTCCGCTTCAGCAAAGGCGTGGTTCGTATCGTTCTCCTCAGTTTCGGAATTTCCACTCTCTACAACCTGGTTGGCATCGCCATCGCCGCCAGCGCCAAACTCGCGCCCATCGTTTGCGCGATCCTGATGCCTCTTAGTTCCATTTCCGTCGTGGCATTCGCCTGCGCCGCCACCGCTTGGTACGCGCGGCATCTCGGCTTGGGGAAGGGGATCCAAGTGTGAGCGCCATTCTTTTTCTTATCCCAGTCAGTGTGGTGATCGCCGCCGGGTTTTTGGGCGCCTTTATCTGGTCTGTCCGCTCCGGCCAATTCGAGGACACCTGCACGCCCTCGATGCGCCTGCTGGCGGACGACCGCGACGAATCTCCAGACAAATTAAAAAAGAAATCTGATGAAAGTTGAAACCTTCAAATACGACAATCGCATCGTCCGTGCCTTCGCCATCGCGACGGTGATCTGGGGCATCGTTGGCATGTCGGCCGGCCTGCTGGCCGCCATCCAGCTCTTTTTCCCGGCGGCCAATTTAAATCTCCAGTTCATTAGCGTTGGGCGATTGCGTCCACTGCATACCAATGCCGTCATCTTCGCCTTCGTCGGCAACGGCATGTTCATGGGGATCTATTACTCCCTTCAGCGCCTCTGCAAAGCTCGGATGCTGTCCGACAAACTCAGCTGGATCAATTTTTGGGGATGGAACGCCATTATCGTCGCCGCGGCCATCACCCTGCCGCTAGGTCTGACTACGAGCAAGGAATACGCGGAACTGGAATGGCCCATCGACATCGCCATCACCCTGGTCTGGGTCGCCTTCACCATCAATCTCATTGGCACGGTGGTGAAGCGCCGCGAAAAACACATCTACGTCGCCATCTGGTTCTACATCGCCACCGCCATCACCGTCGCGATGCTTCACATCATCAATTCCATCGAGATTCCAGTCACCGCCTTCAAGAGTTACTCAGTTTATGCCGGTGTCCAAGACGCCCTCGTTCAATGGTGGTACGGACACAACGCCGTCGCTTTCTTCCTGACCACTCCCTACCTGGGCTTAATGTATTACTTCCTCCCCAAAGCGGCTGACCGCCCCGTCTTTTCCTATCGCCTTTCGATCATCCATTTCTGGGCGCTCATCTTTATCTACATCTGGGCCGGGCCGCATCACTTGCTCTACACCTCGTTGCCAGACTGGGCGCAATCGCTCGGTATGGTTTTCTCTGTCATGCTCGTAGCGCCAAGCTGGGGTGGCATGCTCAATGGCCTGCTCACCCTGCGCGGGGCGTGGGACAAAGTTCGCCAGGAACCGATGCTCAAATTTATGGTGGTCGCTCTCACCGCCTACGGCATGGCCACCTTGGAAGGCCCGACTCTGGCCATCAAAAGCGTCAACTCACTCTCCCATTACACGGACTGGACCATCGCCCACGTCCACACTGGCGCCCTCGGTTGGAACGGCTTCCTAACCTTCAGCGTGCTCTACTGGCTTTTCCCGCGCCTCTACAATACGAAACTCTACTCTGTCAAACTCGCCAATTGGCACTTCTGGGTCGCGCTCCTGGGCATGATGTTCTACGTCGTCCCGATGTATTGGAGCGGCATCACCCAAGGCCTCATGTGGAAGCAATTCACCGCCGACGGGTTCATGCAATATCCGAACTTCCTCGAAACCGTCGTCCAACTGTTGCCCATGTATCGCCTTCGCGCCATTGGCGGTTCGCTCTACATCGTAGGCGTATTCATGATGGCCTTCAATCTATGGAAAACCGCGCGGGCCGGCGAATTTGTTCCCGATGTGGAAGTTCAAGCCGCGGCGCGTCATCACGAAAAACTGACCGGTGCGCAGGATCCATGGGGCCATCGCTGGCTCGAATCCAAGCCCCTGATCTTCACCGCCCTCGCCACCATCGCTGTTATCATCGGGGGCGCGGTTGAAATCATTCCCATGTATTTCATCAAGAGCAACGTTCCCACGATCTCCGCCGTCAAACCGTACTCGGCCCTCGAAGTCCTTGGCCGTGATCTCTACATTCGCGAGGGCTGCGTCGGATGCCATTCCCAAATGGTCCGCCCTTTCCGTTCCGAAACAGAACGCTACGGTGAGTATTCCAAGTCCGGCGAATTCGTTTTCGATCATCCGTTCCTCTGGGGGTCCAAACGCACCGGCCCCGACCTTCACCGCGTCGGCGGAAAATATCCCGACGGCTGGCATTACAATCACATGGATGATCCGGGCGCGGTTTCGCCGGGCTCCATCATGCCGCGCTACTCCTGGCTGTTGACGCAAAAGCTCGACACCGATTCTCTCCCAGCGCGGATTTCCGCCTTGCGCAAAGTAGGCGTTCCTTATCCCGCTCAATACGAACAACGCGCCCTCGCCGATCTCAAAGGCCAGGCCAACCGCATCGTCGCGAGCTTGAAAACGGCATCGATCAACACGGACGCCGACAAGGAAATCATCGCGGTGATCGCCTATCTGCAACGTCTCGGCACCGACATCAAACCCGGCACCAGTCTCTTGCCCGATCCGAACATAACCTCCAAATAAATTGACCTATGGTAAAAGACGTTCTCCAACAAATCGGCGGGCTCGGCATTTATGCCATCACTTCGCTGCTTCTCTTTTTCACCGTCTTCAACAGCGCGTTGATCTGGGCCTTACTGCAAAGCCCGAGCCTCTGCGCCAAAATGGAATCCATCCCTCTCGAAGACGAAACGAAACCGGCAAAAGCGGAATCCATATGAACGACGATTCGAATCCAAAAGAAGTCCAGGTTCTCGATCACGACGCCGACGGCATTCAGGAACTCGACAATCTCCTCCCGCGCTGGTGGATCTGGCTGTTCTGGATGTGTAACGTCTTCGCCATTCTTTACATGCTCTACTATCACGTCCTGCATTACGGCCTCACCCAGGCCGCTGCTTACGATAAGGAAGCCAAGGCTGGTGAACTCATCAAGAATGCGGCTCTGACCAAATTCGAATCCTCCCTCTCATCACTCCAGCCGTCCAATGACAAAGCGGCGCTTGAGCAGGGCCGCACGGTCTTCCTCACCTATTGCGCTCCGTGCCACCGCGTCGACGGTGGCGGTCTGGTCGGCCCAAATCTTTGCGATGACTACTGGATTCATGGCTCCTCCTACCAGGACAACTTGAAAACAATCATCAACGGCGTCCCTGACAAAGGCATGCTCACTTGGCGCGGCGTTCTCAAACCCGCCGAGATCCAAAACGTCGCCACCTACATTTTCAGTCTGCGCGGAACGAAGCCGGTCAATGGAAAACTGCCCGAAAACCAACTCCCAGCGCCAAGCGATAAACCCAGTATCTTCGAGTGAACCTGGTAGAGGACAAAGAAGGAGCGGCGCGCGATTTCCGCAACCGCCTTGCTACGGCGGACAAGGAAGGTCATCGCCGCTGGCTTTATCCGAAGAAAGTCGACGGTAAATGGTTCCGCGGTCGCACGCGTGTGAGCTGGTTTTTGCTCGGCGTCATGTTCCTCGGCCCATTCGTCCAAATCAACGGCAACCCCCTCCTCATGATTAACGTCGTGAGCCGGCGCTTCTCCATCCTAGGTCAAATTTTCTGGCCACAGGACGGGGCCATCTTTGCCGTCGCAATGCTCGTGTTTCTCACTGGCATCGTCATCTTCACAACTGCTTTCGGACGCCTTTGGTGCGGCTGGACCTGCCCCCAAACCGTCCTCATGGAAATGGTCTTCCGCAAAATAGAATACGCCATCGAAGGTGATTCCCATGCGCAAAAGGCTCTCGATGCCGCGCCGTGGACTCGAGTTAAAATGCTTAAGAAAGGATCCAAACACGCTATCTTCTTCGGTCTCTCCTTCCTGATCAGTAACTGCCTCCTGAGTTACATCATTGGTTTGGAAGATCTTCTACTGATCATCGTGGATGATCCGCGCAGTCATCTTACCGGTCTTGCCTTTATCCTGGTTTTCACCGTGATTTTTTATCTCATCTTCGCGCGTTTTCGTGAGCAAGCGTGCACCTTCATCTGTCCGTATGGCCGGTTCCAATCCGCGATGCTTGACGAAAACTCAATGGTTGTAGCTTACGACCACAAGCGCGGCGAAAATCGCCGCCGCTATCAACGTGCCCAATCCGCCGCCGGTCGCGCAGCGGAAGGGTCCGGCTCCTGCATTGATTGCCGTCAATGCGTCAACGTGTGCCCCACCGGCATCGATATCCGCAACGGTCTGCAAATGGAATGCATCAATTGCACCGCGTGCATCGATGCCTGCAACAACGTGATGGACAAGCTTGCATGGCCCCGCGGGCTGATCCGCTATGCGAGCGCCAACAGTATCGAACGCGGCCACCCCTTCCGCCTTACGGCGCGCATGGCCAGCTATGCTGCGGTCCTCACTGCTTTGATCACCCTCTTTCTCGTTCTGCTTTACACCCGCTCCGCTCTCGACGCTACGCTCCTCCGTGCCCCGGGCGGCCTCTTCCAACAAACGGCTGATGGCCGCATCTCCAATCTTTACACCCTTAAAGTCATCAATAAATCCCGCCAGGATCTTACTCTTCAACTACGGCTCGATGACCGTCCCGGCGAAGTCACCTTGCTGGGCAATCGCGAATTCATCGTGCCAAAGGAAAGCCTTGCCCAGACCTCCGTTTTAATCGCGTTCGAACCGGCCCAACTTGCCGGCGCCAAAACCAAGCTCAAACTCGGTGTTTATGCCGACGGCAACCGCATCGACACCCTCCAATCGGCCTTTCTCGGCCCGCGCAACTGATTTATGAAACGCAACCCGTGGCCCTACGCCATTATCGCCTACTTTATCATTTTCATCTCGTCGATGGTGTCCTGGGTCGTCTTCGCCGTTCACAATGAGCAGGAACTCGTTCGCACGGATTACTATGAACAGGAGCTCAAATTCCAAACCGAAATCGAACGCTTGACCCGCGCCGCCAGCGCCCCGTTCAAAATCAATTATCAATCCGCCACTCAGAACCTCGCCATTTCTCTACCGTCGGACGCCAGCAAAGCCTCGCTCCATTTTTATCGTCCATCAAAATCCTCCCTGGATCGGACGCTGAAACTTACCCTCAAAGAGGGACATCAAACTCTCGACCTGCGCGATTTTTCGCCGGGCCTCTGGAAACTTCATTTCACGTGGACTGCCAAAGAGGTTGAATTCAGCCGTCACGAATCGCTGATCTTACTGGCTTTGTGATCACTGCCCTCTTACTTGGCCTCGCCGGCAGCGTGCATTGCGCCGGGATGTGTGGCCCGCTGGTTTTGTTAACCCCCGTCGCCGGCAACACGCGAAGCGCCATCCTGACCAGCCGTTTGCTCTACCACGCGGGCCGAATTACCACCTATGCAGCCATTGGACTGATCTTTGGCCTCGTTGGCGAATCGATTGCCATGGCAGGTTTTCAGCGCTGGATCTCCCTCATCGTCGGCATCCTCATGCTCCTCTCGGTGCTGGCCTCGGCTCCGCTCAAATCGCGTGTGACTCGTTTCCCCCGGTTGGTTAAGTCGCTTTTCGGAATCCTGCTGCGTCGACGTACTTTCCTATCCATCTTTACTCTCGGCGCCACCAATGGCCTTCTCCCTTGCGGACTTGTATACATCGCCGCCACCGCTTCCATTGCCGCGGGCAGTGCCACCCGTTCGATTGCCTACATGCTTCTGTTCGGTTTCGGCACCTTTCCCATCCTCCTTACCATCGCGCTGGCCCAAAACCGTGCTCTCCTGTCACGGATTCCCGCGCTCCAAAAACTGACTCCCATCACCATCGCCGCTGTGGCCATATTCCAGATCGCGCGCGCCGACCCTATCTCACTGCTCAGCAACACCTCTTCCAAGCCGTCCTGCCCTGCCTGCGCTAAATCTCGGCTCTAATTTCACAATCCAAGACGCTCGCCGACTCCATCGGAGAAACCGCAGCCTTGCCCCGGTGGTTGCGCTCTCAAACGGCAGTCGGCTTGAGACGGGTGGGCCAGTCGCTGCGGATGGGGCACTACACCGGGGTGAGCCAAGCGGTGAGCCCGATAAAACGGCCACCCCAGCCGCAAGCTTGCACCGCTCCGTCTTCGCTTGGTGAAGGCCGGAGTGAAAGAAGGGTGAAAATGGACACTGTCATATCCTTAGGACCGCACCGCTGGAAGAGCAAAAACTCCAGACAGGTTTCGGTCCTGATAGGGAGGACAGGGTGCGCTGCGAACTGCCGAGAACTTTCCCCTGTTCCTGAAGAAGTCAGCTGCGCTCTTACGAGCACAGCCACGGAGTGAAACAAGGAAATCTCTTGCAGGCGATTGTCGGTGTCTCTGAGCTACTTTTGTAACTTGTTCAAACATGTGAGCAAAGCACAGCAGTTCGAAGTCAGCGCGGTAGCGGCCTACCGATTGGTCGTGGTGGTTCGGTAGCCAACACCGGAGTGTGGATCGTCATTTTTGCCCAGACAACATTGCTTGTAGTTCTTGCCGGTCGCTTTTGGAACGAAGCAGCCCGGACTCTCATTTTTTGACCGCCTGCGCTGCATCAATCTCCGCCAGGCTTGGTAACGGCGTGACACGGAAGGGTCCGTTCAGGTCTTTCCAAAAGAGCATGCCATCTTTCATCCCCAAAGGCGGGCCCGCGCTGGGAGGGAGCACATCCATGAACACAAGCATCTCCTGGCCACTGGCCACATTCCAAAAACGGATCGTGTAATCGGCGATACTCGCACTGATTACGGTTTTGTTATCGCGGGAAAAACAAACGGAGTCTATGCCAGACTGGTGACCTTTAAGGGGCGGCATTAACGCCAGGCCAGTTTCAGAAGACCAGAGCCACACCTCCGGACTCCAGTCGCCACCAGCCAGGAGCTTTCCATCCGGAGAAAAGCGGAGCGCACTCAAGACCCATCTGGGACCTGCCAGCGTGAACTTCTCGCGGCCGCTTTGCAGATCCCAGACCTTGACCGTGTAGTTACTAGCGCCGTAAGCGAGCAACTGTCCTGTAGGCGAAAAATCCAGCACCGCGGGGGCGGGCCAGTGGGCTAAGTCTGCCAGAAGGCGCGTGGATTCGGGTTTGCGGAGGTCATAAAGGGTTGGCCCTTCGGGTTGCATGCCCACTAACCAGTTGTTGTCTGGAGAAATCGCAAGCGTCTCAAAGGCGGCTCTCCCTAGTTGAGCCGATCGCAAGTTCAGTCCGGTTTGAGTTTCCCAGACATGGGTTAACCCATTGGACTCGACTCCCACGACGCGATCGAGGCCGGGATTGTTGTACCATGTGACGCAGGGTTCCGCCGCCTGGAAGGCTCCACTCGGCTGTCCACTAGGGAGGCCCAGGAGTCGGACGAGATCGGCCTTGCTGTCATAAACGAGGAGGCGGTCAGCGTCACCCACCAGACCCGCAGGCCAGGCGTAGCTTTCCGGCAGATCGAAAACATAACTTTTCTGCGAACCGGTCTTAAGGCTCCAGATTTTGACGGCGCCATCTTTGCTTGAAGAAGCGAGTGTGTGGCTGTCGGCTGAGAAGCTAACGGACCACATCTCGCTGCTGTGGCCTTGCAGTGTGCGGAGCTTGTTTGTGGTCCCAGCTTGCCAGAGATGAATCACCTGATCGTTCCCGCCGGTGGCTAAGAGGTGACCGTCCGGGGAGAATGCCAATGCATAAAGGAGTCCACGGTGCGCTCTGAACCGGCTTACGAGTGTCTTGGTGCGCAGATTCCAAAGACAGAGGTTACCGTTCATGGCCCCTGAGGCCAACCATTGGCCATCCGGCGAGACCGCCAGGGCGCATGTGCCGGTTTCGTTCCCCAAGGGTTCAAGTTGGCCATCTGTTACATTCCAAAACTGGATCGGCGCGGCCGGTGCATTGATAGCGGAGATGACCTGCCGCCCATCTGCTGTGAACGCGAGATTGCTGAAATCGAGAACTTCATTGGTGAATGTGAGACACGTCCCAGCAGCCCAATTCCAGAGCCGCAGGCCGTCCGATCCCCCTGTGGCCAGGTGCCGGCCGTCGGGTGAGAAACGCACGAGCATAGCCTGACAATTCAGGGCTTTGACCAAGCTCCAGTTCGTGGTCTCTCGTATCTGGATGTCCTGGGTACCTAACATGGCCAGTAGATCTCCGCCCGGCGAAAATGCGATCGATTGGAAACCAGTCCTGGTAGCCCCCGGGAAGCTTCGGATCCGACGCTCGGAAGCAACATCCCAGATTCGAGCTTGTCCATCGAGCGCTACGCTCGCCACGTAACGACCATTCGGGGAAAGACTCACTCCCTTAATCATACCTGGGTGGACCAAAGTAATGCGTTCGTCGCCGCGGCTCTGCGCCCAGAGGTAACGCCATTCAATACCGCGCAAGTCATGCTCACCGGGTTTAGGCAAGTAGCGCTCCAGCAGTTGGAGCGCCATGCCTCGGTTCTGCTGCAGGAGCGCAGCTTGGGCGCTCTTCATATCCGAGGCATAACCTTGCACTTGGGCCGAGCGCCGCAACTGAGCCTCTTTGGTCTGGGCGACGCGAGCCTGAATCAATCCGAACATAGCCACAGCAAATCCCACCAGCAAGGCAAGCGCCACAAGGGCCGCAGCGGCTACCGGGAGTTTGTTTCGGCGGACGAGTTTTCCGACGCGATAGAAGTTGCTCTGGGGACGGGCGACGACTGGTTCGTCGTTTAGGTGACGTGTGATGTCCATCGCCAATCCATTGGCCGTCTCGTAACGGCGCGTGCGGTCTTTCTCCAGACACTTTATCGCGATCCAGTCCAAATCGCCCCTTAACAAATGAATCAAGCGCGGCGCCTCCGCAGAACGACGCTTGGCCATCGTCGTCCGATCTGCTTCCGCCATGTTCCCCAGCCGTGTGCTCGGGCGCACCGGCTCTTTCTCCCGAATGGTCTGGCGCATCTGGTCCAGCCCCGATTCCAAGAGTTCCTTGGAGTCAAAGGGCGTTTTGCCTACCAGCAGTTCATAGAGCAACACCCCTAAGCTGTAGATGTCACTGCGGGTATCGATATCCAAACTGCTCATCTCCGCCTGCTCCGGACTCATGTAGGCCGGAGTGCCAATAAACTGTTGCAACTGGGTATAAATCGTTTTGTCGGTCAGGTCCCCTTGCGTGGCTTTGGCAATGCCAAAGTCAATCACCTTGGGCACGGGCAGTCCGTCATTGACACTGACCAGGATGTTGGAGGGCTTGATGTCCCGGTGGATGATCCCTTTCTGGTGAGCGTGCTGGATGGCCTGGCAGACTTGAGTGAAGAGTTGAAGTCGAGCTTTGGTATCGAGGTGGTTCTCATCACAATACTGGGTGATGGGAATACCGCGGACTAGTTCCATGACAAAGAAGGGCCGGCCAGTGTCGGTGGCCCCTGCATCCAAGACCTTGGCGATGTGGGGATGATCCATCATGGCCAGGGCTTGGCGTTCGGCTTCAAAGCGGGCAACCACTTGCTTGGTGTCCATGCCCAGCTTGATGATCTTGAGAGCCACTCGCCTTTTGACCGGCTCCTTTTGTTCGGCGATATAGACGGCGCCGAAGCCGCCTTCACCTACTTTTTCCAAGAGTCGGTAACGGCCGATGAGGGTTCCGGGGGCTTCTTCTGCTCGTGAGGGAGTGCCAGTTGGCTGGACCTGTGGATCAAGCACGGTCGGCGACAATGGTTGTTGGGTGGAGTGAGCCTTCCCGGTCGAGCCCAGATTGGAACTGCTTGGCTCACGGTTGGACATCTTCGCAAACTCTGGTCGAATTCTCCCAGATTTGAAAGGAGGAAAACGGTGGGTAGATGGAGCGGAATAAGCTTCCCACTATGCAAACAAGGGACCGAGCGCGGGACATCTGCGCCTCACCGGCGGTAAGCCTGTCAGGGGGCAGGGTAGGTCTTGCTCGCCCGGCGGTTTCTCCGCGACCGCAGAATTAGGCGATTGTTGGGTGTCTCTGAGCTACTTTTGTAGCCTGTTCGAACATGTGAGCGAAGCGCAGCAGTTCGAAGTCAGCGCGGTAGCGACCTACTAATTGGATTCCCACCGGCAAACCGTCTGGGGTAAAGCCGGCGGGGACCGATATGGCCGGGCAGGCAGTGGTCGAGATCCAATACGCAGACTTCATCCAATCAGTGTAGTGGACCATTTTGACGCCCGCGACTTCCTTCGGCCAGTCGAGCTTGGCATCGAATGGCGGTACTTGGTTCACAGGACAAGCCACAAACTCATATGTTTGTTGAAACGTCCGCATGCGCTCCATGATCTCTCCTTGGGTCGTCATCGCCTTTGTCAGATCTGCGGCCCTCAAGTGAGACCCCGCCTCGATCTCAGCGACCGCTTCCGGTTTCATTTCCTCACGATGCTTTTCGAGGAAAGGACCGTAGGTGCTCCACGTACGCCAGGAGCGGAGGGTGAGGAAAGATTCGGTCGTGCCCTCGAGGTTCGGATGTGCCTCCTCCACGATGCACCCGAGCCGCTTGAAAATCGCGCGCTGCTCTTCCAAAACGGCCCGGACTGCCGGGTCTAGGGGCAGTCCTCCCAGATCCGGGCACCAGGCCACGCGGACGTTCTTGAGGTTTCGGTCGAGAAGCTTGAGGAAGACAGTTGGATCTGATGGATAGCAAGCCGGATCGCGGGGATCAGGGCCAGCCATGACACTCAACAAAAGCGCCACGTCGGCGACTGACCTTCCCATCGGGCCTTTGACTCCGAGGTTGCCGAAGGGCATTGGTGCTGGTGCCAAAGGGACCAATCCGACGGAAGGTCGAAATCCTACGACGTTGTTGAAGTTCCCCGGGTTCCGCAGTGACCCTCCCAAGTCGCTGCCGTTAGCCAGGGGCAACATGCCGGCAGCGAGCGCCGCGCCAGCGCCACCGCTGGATCCGCCTGCGCTCTTGGTGGGGTCATAGGGGTTGACGGTCGTGCCATACACTTTGTTGTAGGTATGGGAGCCAAGCGCGAACTCGGGAACGTTCGTCTTGCCGATGATGAGCATGCCGGCCTTGCGCAAGCGCTCGACCACAACAGAATCGGCATTGGGCATCTGATTTCGGAAAATGAGTGAGCCTCGGGTGAAGGGGAACCCCACTGCTGGCTCCGTGTCTTTAATGGCGATAGGCAAGCCGTGCAGAGCTCCGAGGCTCTCGTGGCGTGCCTTTCTCCGGTCGGCCGCATTAGCGAGAGCCAGGCACTTGTCCTCCTCAAGCGCGGCCACGATGGCGTTGAGCTTGGGATTGAGCCGGGCGATCTGTTGCAAGTGGGCGGCCATGAGCTCGCGGGCGGAGGTCTTGCCCTCGCGGATCAGGCGGGAGAGTTCCCGGGCGCTCATGAAGCAAAGATCTGGGCTCGCTCGAACTCGAGGTGAAGCCGCGGCGCGAGGAGGCTGCACGGACCCTTCAAACGCGCTAAGAACTACCGTAGAACTGGTTGTCTTAAGGAAAGTTCGCCGATTCATCGTCGTGGTTGGTCAGCCAACTGTAGAGTTGATCGTCGTTTTTGACCAGACAACATTGCTTGTAGTTCTTGCTGCTGCCAACAGGGGCAGAATTCGTTGCCACCGCTTTTGGAAAGAAGCGAACCGTGCTCTCATTTCTTGACTGCGTGGCCAAAAATTCACACTTCTCCAGGATTAGCGCCAGTGCTGGACATGGTCAGAAAGTTTCAGAGCGCATTTCAGCTCATGGTGGAAAGTTCATCTTCTTTAGAACCGCTTGAAAACGAGGCTCGTTCCGCAGTTCGTCCAGCGCAGGATCAAAATTCAGATCTGCCATCGAAAAGGGTCGCTCTTCTAATCCTTTCTCCAACCAGTCCAAGCCACTCGCAGATTCGCCCAGAGCCGTGTAGGCGACCACCAGGTAGTAGGGCGAAACGTAAAATTGATGGGACCGCTCGGCTTCCAAGCGCCGCGCGCGAAGCTCATCTAAGAGTTGCCTTGCTGCTGGCTTGTGGTCTCCCCGTGCCAACACCGCTGCGGTCACTCCTAACGCGATCGATGCACGTCGCAGCGCCAAAGCGTTCTGCGATACTTTCAGTGCTTGCTCGAGATCACCGTTTGCGGTGAGTGACAAGGCTAAGAGCGTGTGAGCGAGGATGAAATCTGGAAATGCATTCGTCATTCGTTTGAGCGACGCGATGGCCTGTGGGAAGTCGCGTTTCAAATAAAGTGTCCGCGCTAGAGAAATGGCGACGCCTGGTGCGTAAGGTTCCAACTCGATCGCACGCTGGGATGCCGCGATTGCCTCTGAGAACTTGCCTGAGATGAGCAAGTATTTGCTGTAGATGTCATAGGACAAAGATTCATTCTTATTTAACTCGAGTGCCCGCAGAACATTTTTCTGACCTTCAGCCCAGTCCCAGTCGTAGAAGACTTGTATGGCTGCTAACTGCATCAGTCCGGAATGTGTTTTTTCAAGTTCCAACGACTTAGCGGCGTAGCGCTTTGCTTCGGCAAACGCGTCTCGAGGGGACATCAACTCGAAATTCGCCCTGGCGATGTAACAGGCGCTGAGTTGGGCGTAAGCCGCAGCATAGTTGGTATCGAGAGTAATTGCGCGGTTGCAGTAATCGATTGCCGCCTGGAAGCCTTCCGGCGTGAAGCGTAACCAATGTTGACGGGCTTTAAGGTATGCGTCTAACGCCTCGGGGTTGAGCGGACGCGCGCGGGAAAACTGGTTTCTTTCCTCCGGGGTCACCTGAATTCGTATTTCGTTGGCGATGGCCAGGGCCAATTCGTTCTGAACGCTTAGGAAATCGCTCACATCGCGGTTGTAGTTCGTTGCCCACAAATGCCGATCAGTCGTCGCCTCGACTAACTGAACCGTGACAACCATTCGATTGGTTGTGTGCTGCACTGAACCTTCCAGAATAGCATCAACGTGGAGTTCTCCGGCCATTTCGGGAATTGACTTGGTGCTGCCTTTGTAGCGCATCACCGAGGAACGGCCAGGCACCCGCAATGCGCTAAGGTTACCGAGGGTCGCGCATAGGGCCTCAGTCATACCGTCGCTAAAGTAGGCCTGATTGGTATCACCTGAGATATCGTCGAGGGGCTTTACGGCTAAGGAAGTAATCCGTCCTGGGAATTTCTTAGAAGGAAAAATTGCGGAGTTTCGATGCGGCTTGATCCATAAAAATCCCCCCAACGCGACGATCATGACCAGGATTGCCACAAGGAGCGTCATCAGTAGCCAAGGGCGCGGAAATGATGGCCTCGACATTCCTCTTGGATCAGTCTGCGCTTCTTGGCGCGGAAACATGGCCGACGGGGCGCTTGCGGATGGTTTCTCCCAAGGCAGCACGATGCGAAATAAATCCATTGCCACCGATATGTTCTTTAACTCCGTCGGGGCCAGTTTCTCAAAACGTGCTTCCAGCGCGTTGCGGATCTGCCGCTCCACATCCATCGAGACGCATATCCCTCCAGCTCCAGCCAACGGTTCGATCCGGGAAGCAATGTTCACTCCGTCCCCATACACATCACCCCCGCGATGGACCACATCCCCAATATGTATCCCAATCTTGATCTCTATCCGCCTTTCGGAAGCGACATCATGGTTACGCTTGGCTAGCGTGCGCTGTATTTCAATGGCGCACTGCGCTGCTTCCAAGGCGCTGTGAAATTCGATGAGGAACGCGTCGCCAATCGTTTTGATTTCGGTGCCGTTAAAACGGGGGAACAAAGGTCGAAGCAAAGCCCGATGTTCCTCCAACAGTTCCAGAGCCAGTGCCTCATTGCGCTGGGCCAACGCGCTATAGCCAACCATGTCCGTGAACATGATCGCGGCCAGCTTGCGATGTTCGGTGTTCGCGTTCACTTATTGAGGCCATGCTTCCTCACGAGGGCTGTAAAACGAAGGTCCGATGTTACATCGTCCCATAATCGATCATGCTCCAGTAGCCCGATCCCCTCAACCGAGTTTGTGGCCGCTTGATCCAACCAGAAGAACGTTTGGTTCTCATCACCTAAGCCGTGATAAATCAGGGCGACGTATTTCAGCACCGGAAGGCCTCTTGCTGCATCTGATCTGGTTTGTTCAAGCAACAGGCGAGCGTCGTCGGCACGGCCCAAGGAGGCGTAGCAAAGCCCAAGCAGGCCCGGTGATTCTGGGAGTGTGCCGCCCAGTGCCCGTGCTTTCTCAAAATCTGTAGCCGCCTCGGAATAGCGTTTTTGGAGCAGCTTCACAAAGCCGCGATAGTGGTAGGCCTGTGGAAAGCCTGGAGAGAGTTCCAGCGCTCTTTCTATCTGAGCCAGAGCATCTTCATACCTGCGGTTCGACCAAAGCAATTCTGCCGTGTCGCATGAAATCATTGCCGAGAGAGGGTCTAGCGCCTGAGCCAACCGGATCTCCGCTAAACCGCGTTCAGGCTGCCCTAAGATCGAGGACAGGAATTCGGCGTACCACTGATGTGCGGTGGCGTAGTTCGGGTTCGAGGCCAGGGCTTGGCGAAATAGCTTGTCAGCTTCAACTGCCTCGCCTTCCCAGTCAGAGCATTTCGCCAGAACGGTTTGGGCTTCGGCAAGACCTGATTCCAACCGCAGGGCTCGGACGGCCGCCGCTCGGGCCCTGGTCATTGCCTCACGAGTAGGCGCTCCTGCATAGTACGGCAAGAGCACGAAGCAAGAGCCTACTCCAGCGTGCGCCATCGCGAAGCTTGGATCTTTGTCCGCGGCCTCCTGAAAAAAGCTCACGGCCCTTTCAATATCCGCAGCCGTGCGTTTGTTCCATAACTCCCGGCCCCGCAGAAAGAGGTCGTATGCTTCCAGGTCTTCCGTTCCCCCGCGGGTAGGGATCGGCACGCCGTCTGGACCTGCTCCTATCTTGAGCGAGAGGTTCTTGGCAATCAGGCTAGCAATCTCATCCTGCACCGCAAAAATGTCCTTCAGCTCGCGGTCAAAATTGTTGGACCAAATGCGAAATCCGTCCGCCGCCTTGATGAGTTGGGCGCTGATGCGGACGCGGTTGCCCGACTTCCGGACCGTCCCCTCCACAACATAGGCCACATCGAGCTGTCGAGCGATCTGCGCGATGGGTACCTGCTTGCCCTTGAAGAAAAAAGCGGACGTGCGTGCGCAAACCTTCAGGTTGGGAATTTTCGCAAGCGCGTTGAGCAATTCCTCACTGATTCCATCAGAGAAATACTCATTGTTCTTATCCTCGCTTAAGTTGGCGAAGGCGAGCACAGCGATAGACCGTTCAGCAGAGGCCGCCTGTTGGGAAGCAGGCATGAGGTCGCTCCCAGGAGACGCAACACTAGGGCGTCTCAACTCCTGCGCCATCTGTGTTGTTGTGCTTGCGGTTGGATGAGCTTGCCACCACCAGCCCGCTCCGCTTAACAATAATATGAACGCAACAATCAGAACCGATCGGTTTATCGCAGAACTGGAGCCTGCCGCAGTTCGAACGCCATTTTGGCCCCTGACTCGGGAAGGCGCCCACTCTGCAGGATGCCCGCTATCTTTTTCCCAAGGCAGCACGATGCGGAATAAATCCATCGGCACCGATATATTCTTTAACTCCGTCGGGGCCAGTTTCTCAAAACGTGCTTCCAGCGCGTTGCGGATCTGCCGCTCCACATCCATCGAGACGCATATCCCTCCAGCTCCAGCCAACGGTTCGATCCGGGAAGCAATGTTCACTCCGTCCCCATACACATCACCCCCGCGATGGACCACATCCCCAATATGTATCCCAATCTTGATCTCTATCCGCCTTTCGGAAGCGACATCATGGTTACGCTTGGCTAGCGTGCGCTGTATTTCAATGGCGCACTGCGCCGCTTCCAAGGCGCTGTGAAACTCGATGAGGAACGCGTCCCCAATCGTTTTGATCTCGGTGCCGTTAAAACGGGGAAACAAAGGTCGAAGCAAAGCCCAATGTTCCTCCAACAGTTCCAGAGCCAGCGCCTCATTGCGCTGAGCCAACGCGCTGTAGCCAACCATGTCCGTGAACATGATTGCCGCGAGTTTGCGGTGCTCTGTAGTTTCCCCGGGCATGATTACGAGCTTCCTCCGGCCTCTTTGGGTCGTGGGCTGCTCATCGGGGGTAGTGCATCTTTCTCAACAGGACTTGAAAGCGGGGATCCTCGCGCAGGTTCTTCCATCGAGGCTCCACCGCGAGAGCGTAGTCCACGGATCTTTCTTCCAGTGCTTTGTCCAGCCATTCAAATGACTGGTCTCTTTGATTAAGACCGGCGTAGATGAGGGCGATATCCGAGGCACTGACGTATTCGCGTTTGCTCCTGTCTAACAATTCTTTGAGGATGACTTCAGCTTCCGGACGCTTGCCAGCGGTTGCATACGCGTTGCCAAGAACAGCCCTCATCCAGTTTCGAGTTCCCACAGCCCCTTTTATGCTCTCTTCGAACCGAGGAATCGCCTGCTCAAACTTACCTTCTTGTAGTTCGACCATTGCCAATTGAAAGGCGGCGGTTGCATTGGTCGGATTGCTTTGGAATATCCGATCAGCTTCCTGGAAAGCGCGGTCATACTGCGCTGACCACAAATAGGGCAGGGGCGTGAAAAAGTCATGCATGGGAGAAAAAGGCTCCAGGTGGTCGGCATATTTGAATTCGGCCACAGAATCATTAAGCCTTGTCAGCCCAGCGAAATAGAAGCCGCGCCAGAAGTGAGCCTTCCAACAGTTCGGATTCATCGCGAGGGCGTGGTCGAACGCCTTGCCGGCGCCCGCCCAGTCATGATCAAAGGAAAATAATATCCACGCCAAGGTGGCGTGGGCGTCGGGAAGATCGGGATCCAACTCCAAGGCTTTAAGCACTGCCGCCTTTGCCTGCGGCATCACTTCACGGGGCGCTTTAGCCGTCGCAGAGCCGCCTTGGAAAACATAGTAATCAGCCAGGCCAGCGTAAGGAGGAGCAAAGTCGGGGGCTAGATTGGTGGCTTGAATGAACATGGCCAGGGCTTTCGACGATGCTTCCGGGCTGAACTGCCAAAAATAGTAACGGCCCCGCAAGTAGGCCTCATTCGCGGCTGGATCGATCTTCGAAGCGCTCGCAAGCCGCCGTGCTTCTTGCGGCTTCAGTTTGATATTCACCTCACGCGCCACGGCTTCAGCCACTTCATTTTGCACTTGGAAAAAATCGCTCAAGTCGCGCTCATAGTTGGTGCTCCAGAGATGACGATCGTTGGAAGCTTCCACCAACTGCACCGTGATTAGCATCCGGTTGCCCGCCCGTTGGATGGATCCTTCAAGAACGGCATCTACATCCAGCTCCTTCCCCATATCACGAATCGATGTTTGTGCGCCTTTATAGCGCATCAGCGAGCTTCGGCCCGGCACTCGAAGGGCACTGATATTACCCAAGGCTGAGCAGAGCGCCTCAGTCATGCCATCACTGAGATAGGCACTGTTCGTGTCGCCGGAAAAATTATCCAGCGGTTTTACCGCGAGTGATCGGATTGCGCCCTGAGTCGTAGCCGCTTTTTCCCGGTCTTCGGAAACCCTCTGTTGGGAAAGTCGAGATTTTGGAGCATTTCCCAAAAACCAAAGGGCGAGTCCGAGATTTAGCAGGACGAGAACCGCTACGCCCAACAAAACTCTTGAGTGAAGCTTCTTTGCGCTCTGGTCCCCGGCTACCAAAGGCCGGCTCGTTGCCTTATGCTCCTCCCAAGGCAGCACGATGCGAAAGAGCTCCATCGGCACCGAGATGTTTTTCAGCTCTCTCGGCCCCAGCTTCACAAAACGGGTCTCTAACGCATTGCGAATCTGGCGCTCTACATCCGTGGAGATGCAGATTCCGCTCGGTCCAGCCAATGGCTCAATCCGCGAGGCTATGTTTACTCCGTCTCCATAAACATCCCCATCCCGGTGCACGACGTCGCCAATGTGTATGCCGATCTTTATTTCGACCCGTCGATCTGTCGGGACATCATGATTGCGCTTGGCCAGAGCGCGCTGCATCTCGATCGCGCACTGCGCCGCCTCTAATGCGCTGTGAAACTCCACAAGAAAAGCATCGCCAATCGTTTTGATCTCGGTGCCGTTGAAACGGGGAAACAAAGGTCGAAGTAAAGCCCGATGTTCCTCCAACAGTTCCAGGGCCATCGCCTCATTGCGTTGTGCCAACGCGCTGTAGCCAACCATGTCCGTGAACATGATCGCGGCTAACTTGCGCTGTTCGGTGTTGGGGGTTGGCATCGCAAAAGTGTTTGAGGCAATGCCCGGTCCGTCTTAGTCTGAGGCAGCGACTTTCACGGTCGCAGCGCGGGGCAGCGCTTGTTGTTTGGCGTCAAAGGTCACAAATTTCTCGAGTCCGAGCTGGATGGCTGCCGCCGCATGAAAGGTCCGCCGCGCGGGAGCCCTCTTTTCGCTGCAAGCCAGGTTTAGCGCCTCGGCACCTCAATAAGCCTCCGTGTAATTCACCGGGGGCAGCCACAGCATAGCATTGCGCCCTTCCAACCGGACTTTCTATGTAGTCGATTGCTCGATTATTCCAACCAGTTTCCGGAAGGTAAAGGCTTACAATAAAACTCGTATCGGCGTGGACATTCATCTCAAGCAACGGATTTGGCAGCTTCATCGAGCCAGCGGGTGTCTTTCCGACTGTGCTCGCGACTAATAATAGGGGCTCCTATCGGGCATTCGAAATTTGGAAGAGTCGCCGTGTCCCCCCGTTTCCTGGGAATCACCGGCCCGAAAACAATGGCCTGGCCATGGCTGGGACCCGACACCTCACCGCCGGCGTGCTGCGTCAAACCCTTACTCCACTGCTTGCGTAACCCTTTTACAGGGACGCTTTTCACGCTGGGCAGTTTGTCAGACGTCAGCGAATTTGACAAGCCGCTCGGGAGTGTCGAAGGCGCGTTCGGATCGAAGCGCCGACTTCCAAGTCGGCTTATCGTGTCCACACGGCAACCATGTTCGTATTGTCCTGATTGCTCACCCAAAGCTGGTTTGGAAACCGGTCCTCCAGCAGGGTTTAGGTGCCGGCCATACTCATCACACAAGCCAGCGCCGCTCCAACCAGCCCCGACCCGTCTAAATTGGAGCGCCGACTTCCAAGTCGGCTTATCGCGGACGGAGGGCAACCATGTTCGTTATAGTCCTCCTCGCTCACCCAAAGCCGGTTTGGAAACCGGTCCTCCGGCAGGGTTTAGGTAGCCGGCCATACTCATCACGCAAGCCAGCGCCGCTCCAACTGGCACGACCCGTCTAAATCGGAGCGCCGACCTCCGAGTCGGCTTATCGCGGACGCAGGGCAACCATGTTCGCATTGTCCTTGTCCCTCACCCAAAGCCGGTTTGGAAACCGGCGCTCCGGCCGACTTCGCATCCGCGCATTGTAGCGAATCAACAGCTCCGGAAAACCGAGCGATAACGTAAGAAACTCCATGGAGCCTCATTTTACCCGTCCCGTCTCTCAGGGGGATTCACCCGTGCCGCATCCAGCCAAGCGATGGCTTCGGCCTCTGCCTCGCAGATGTGAGCCTGAATTCCCTCCTCAGCTGCCACCAGCAAGCCAGTCTTTCGCGGGCAGATGTGCTCGCTCCGGGCCACCATGGCTATGCGAATCTTTGGCCCAACCGTCTCAGCCCAACGCTGGGCCACCCATCGACGGTAGGCCGGACCCGGCGACTCGAATCCAGTCATGGCCGCAATATTCACCAGGACGTCTTGAACACCCCGGTCATGCGCCTCCTTCAAGGCCCCCGTGATTTGGTCGGCGAGTTCTCCCGCCGAAACAGACCCATTCGGCCGGAAGAAACCACGTGATTCAGTCACTTCCAACTTTGCCAAAGCATCCATATAACTCTTGTACAACTCTTTGCCAAACGCTCCAATCTCAGCAACCCGCGCACAGGACGCACCGGCTGCAACTGGGGCCCGTGCGGAAGCACCGCTCCCGCCGGGGAGCAGGGGACTCGACTGCACCGGCAGTCTCGATTCGCCACCGGCGAACCTTCGCATTCGCGAATTCTTATCCGCGATTCCCGATCGCTCCGAATCGCTGCAGCATGGTTAGGCGGCGTCTTACGGCGCACGTAGCGGTCATGTGACGCAATGATATTTCCTAACACGAGATCGTAAATATCTTCGCATGCCGGTCAACGTCGAGACAGGATCGAGCCGTTCGATATCCACCTGCGCAATACGAGTCAACTGCCGCTCGCGGGTATTCGAGCGCTTCGTAAATCCAACGCGTCGTCCCTACGACCTCGCAGCAATTAAAAAGCGGTGGCAACTGGCAACATTCCGCTGTCATTGAGCCCGAAATCTCTCTCGCACAAACTACCTGTAGGGAAGCAGTCTGAGGCGCATAGGGTCATTACGAAGAGACTGGATGTGCTGGACCATTAATAGCCCGCTGTAGATCGCTTTCGCGCTCCCAGTCGTTTGGATAAGCTAGAAAGATCGGAGCGCCGACTTCCAAGTCGGCTTAACCCACGCACAGGCATTTGAGGCCAGAAGCGGTAGGCGTCGATCAACACGATGCCCGTCTTATGGTGGAAAAGCACAGGCATTCAATAGCACCCTGGGGATTCTGCTGGTTCTCAGGTGGGGTTTTTGGGTAACCCCCTTACTCACTCTCTTTAGAGGACATTATCCAAAACCATAGTTTCGGAACCAGCAGAACCAGCAGCCACCCGAAGGGCTTAAAGTGGGCGAAGGCCGCGGGCCGAGGCAACCGAATTTGCAAAACGCCGCCTGCCCATTCGCTCAACTCCCCGGCTTATCGGATCGGGGTAATAGTCTTGACGTAACGTTCATTAAACCACATCGGACCGTGATCAGTTTGGACTTCGATCCAGTTGCCGTGTGCCTTTATTGACGTTGCTTCAAGCACGACCTGATTCACCTCGACCTTATACCGGTTCGCGCGTGGGATCGGCAGGTTGCTGCACCCCGCCACCCCAAAGCTGATAATAGCCGCGCTCAATAATAGAATAATCGTCGTGTAGCTCTTCATATGAGGCCTGATTTATGAGCTGCGCTCATCATCGTTATCCGACGGACGCTTCATGTACTCTCTGTTTCTGATCCCCATAGAGCTCGTGATGTGGCTCGCAGCCTACGAACAAAGCTTAGCCCCACGACATGCGCGACGCTGGATTCCAACCGGAGCTCTATGGCCAGGGTCGTTGGGGCGTCAGGTTAGCCCACATGGTTACCATGCGGAAAGCCGCCCTCCTCCCCGTGCAACGATACTCTTGCCTGCCGGCGCGGAAACCTGCCAACTCTCGTAACCGGAGGAGAACGGAATAATCTCCAATCTTCGGTCACGGTCGAACTCAATGAGCAAGTCTGCGGTGCCCTCGCGAACCTCGACAAACTGAACCAATGCGCCAGCGAGCAAAGATGTAGCACCCGCTGCTGCATCAATCGGTGCCGGCAAGCCAAACTGCTGCTGGTGGTCGTCACCGCTGACTCCGATACGCCCCTTGTGAATCAAGCGCCACGGACACTCGACGGTGATACCGAGCGAGTCTCCCATTGCGAAGAACCACCTCGACGGCTCTGAGAACGAAACCTCCACCTGTCGTCCAACCATCCAAGAGAAATCAAATGGGTCCATGTCCGTAGTTACCTAGAGACAAAGGCTCAGCGACCCGGCACATAGGATGTGTGGACGCCAACCGAGGCGCAGTGGCGGTTGTCGCTGCGGCGCGGGGTTAAGCCGTTGGCTCATTTTGCATTCTAGATGATCTCCAATCACGATAAACCAAAGAACCAAATATCAGAAGAAATGAAACTGCTATATGCGGCCAAGCGTTGAACGATTGGCCTGCTCCCGCTTCGTGGTGAGGAGGGAAGCCCGCGTGTAGTGGAGTCGCAACGGCCATCATGCACGCGTAAAACACTCGCCCGATAGGATTTGGATCCGGATCACCAGCGTTGAGAAGTCCAAGTATAAAACCTCCAACAGGCCCTGCAGCAATCAAACTAGCTGCAACTTGGCCCCATAGTCTCTTTGATGTCATAGTGGTTTGGCTAACAATCCGCGCTGCCCAAGCCGGCGCACGGGCCGGCAGGATTGCGACCGTGGTGCAATAGCCGAGTTCATAACCCATGTTTAGGCATCATTATGTGCGAACTCAAACACTCGAACTTCCTGTCCGGAACAGCCCTGAACGGTGGCAATGGAGTCCAAAGGCGATCGGTCAGAAACAAGCTCAAGTGTCTCAGAGGTGCAGAGCAACTGCGAGCGGCGCGGAACAGGCAGAGCTAGCAAATCGCTGTGCGGTGGTGAGCGGTGCGCCATAAACTTGCGGGCGACTACCGACGGTATCGATGGTCATCTTGCCCGTGGTGACGCCGACCCGAACCTGAAACGAGAAGCCGGTCTCAGCCTGAACTTTCTGCGACTCAGCAAGAATCCTCCTTCCGGTTTCGAGTGCAACAGCGGCATGTGACGGGCTCGACCAAACTGCGAGCATAACCTCGCCGACTCCGGTGTAGGGCATGAAACCATCGCTATCCTGCATATAACGACGCCCCGCCTCAAGAATCCCGTCCCATGACCTCGATAAGCTCCAACGGAGCAATCTCGGACGCGCCGGCGCTAACCCCGGTGATGTCAGTGAGCAACAAACTCCCAACTCCGGAGAACGGTAGAGCGAGGCACTTGCTTTGGCTTTGCATCAGCTTTCTGTTCGCGCCCGACGAACCTTCTCGAGATTGGTCAGGCCCTATCGTCCTCACATTTCTTGAGCAGTCAGCACACCGTCATACCACACCCTCGCCATCTTGCGAGGGATGAGACGCTCGTAAGTCCTGACCGCTCGATCCACAAGGGGGTACTTATCTTTGGGCTTCCGAGCGTACATGACGGCAAACTCTCGTGTGACACCGACTGCTGGAAGCGGCACACTGAAAGCCACCGCTGAATGAGGGGCGACATCAATAATCCACTGACTCTCACCCGGCACGTAGTCATCGAACCGATTGGTCCGAGCTCTCGGCGATGTGTCTCGATAGTCGCAGTACAGTCTCTCGCTTCCGTTCCTGCCGAATATGATGTAGGCTGTATCCGAAGGATTGGTAAGCACAAAGTTGGCTGGGCCATTCGTCCTTTCCGGCGACTCCGGGCTCAACTGCTGAAATTTTCAGGACCGGATTTGGTCGGCCCGCCAGTACGACAAGGAACGCCACGACCACGACAAGAGGGAGTCCGACGAGCGCAAGCTTTCGTTTTGTGGTGCTGCTTGTCGGCTTCTTCATACAGTATGGAAAGTTAGTCGGTCCGCCGTTCACTCCATCGCCCCCTGGTTAGGCGTTTCTCCGCTGTTCGAGAACGTATTGGACATCGGCAAGCGCCTTCTGAGCGGCTTTATACTTCCGATCGAGCTTGAGCGCACGCTCGAAACATCGCCTTGCCTCGGAAAATCGCCCAAGCGCTCTCAGGACAAGACCAAGGTTTAGAAACGCTTCATCTCGATCGCCTTCCTTACAATGAGTAGCTTGGCGATGAACGGCTTCCGCTTCGCTCAAGCTCCCGAGGTAGCAAGCAAAGCGCCGAGAAAAATATAGTCGGTCGTAACGGACGGGCGATTGGCTATCGCAGGTCGAAACCAACGCTCGGCAAGTCCAAAAGCGCCTCGCTGTTGATGCACATGTCCGAGGCGACGATAGATCAAATAGAGTTTTGCGGAAGGGCACAGTCTCGCTGCGCGGCGCAAGGCGGTAAGGGCTTCCGAGTAGCGAGCCATCTCGCAGAGGGAATCAGCATACCAAAGCCAGACGACGCCGATTGCGCGGAAGTCCGCTCCGGTATCATTTGGTTGCATTCAAGAGACGAGTAGAAACGCTGAACGGCATGTGCTCACCGACCCATCGCACTTGACGCAACGCGATGGCAACCGCGACGCTCCGCTGCCGTTCGCTGCCAGCGTATTGATACTCCCATCCAAGCCCTGAGTTGATTTTGGTAACATCGGGATGAATGGGCGGGGAGTATTATCGTTCCACGTGGTATGGCGTGCGGTGTAACGACCCAAGCGCAGCGACGGCCCGCGGGACGCCACGATTGAAACCGGAGCGCGATGGCCTTGGCTGCCTGCTAAAGCTTCGCTGCAGCGCAGGGTTAGCGAACCAACCGCTTCGGAAGCGGAGCAATGACGTAAGAAACATTCTTGGCATCGTACCCCGCATCCTCTGGCATCTGCTCAGATTTAAACCGCCTTTTAACCCAGAAGTTTTTGCCCAAGCTGAGGGAAAAATGAAACGCAGAAAGCTCGCTCGTCTCCAAACTCCGGCCGCCACTTTCAACTGCCGCCTCGTTCAAAACCAATAACTTGCGTGTCTAGTTTCTCCGGAGGCATCATATTACTTGTTCAAAAACGTTTGTATCTCCCGAAGAACCTCAGGCTCTCTCTCAATGAAACAAAGATGATCAGAGTTGGTGAAGACGATGGTGCGGCCGTTTGGGATCTCCCTGCGGAAATGGTCAATCTCCTGCGCGAAGTATTTCTGTTTTGCTTGCACTAACTCTTGCGCCTCTTTCCGTTCTGGCTCGGGCAACGATTCGATCCAATCGAAAAGCTTTTCCCGGTCGAAACCTGGGCATTTGGCGCTTGCCGGGCTCACGGGGCAGTAACCGGTGGCGAAAAACGCGAGCGTGGGTGCTCTAATTTTGCGGTACTCGTGCGTCTCCGCATAAGTGCCTACTATCATCGCGTAGATCATTCGGCCGTTTTTCTCCCCCGATGTTCGCATAACCCATCGGCGCGCGCCGTCCGGTGATTCGCTTTCCTCCTTGGTGGGCAACCCATCCGGCACCCCGCCGTGCAGAGGCTTCCACAGGAGCTTTCCCCGAATTCGTGAATGGTCGTAGGCGGAATCGAAATAGACGAGTTTGATGACGCGGTCGGGATAAGTCCCGGCAAACCGGGTCAGTTCATCGCCAGCGAACGAGTGCCCTGCGAGAACAACGCGCTGAATTTTCAGCGCGTCGAGAAATTGCCGGACGTCCTCCACTAGCGTAGCAGTGTCGTAGCCACTCTCTGGCATTTCAGAATCGCCGTGGCCACGGCGGGTGAGCGCGAGCACGTGAAATTGATTGGTGAACTTGGGCGCGAAGTGATCATAAAAATGTGCGGTCCCGTTCATGCCGTGCAGAAATAGAAGGGTCTCTCCCACCCCGCCCCAATCCAAATAATGGAGCTTCACTTTGTTAACGGTGATGAATCCGCCTTTGTGGGGCGACTGGTCTATCCCATCTGATTGCGCGCGAGAAGAGACGGCGATGATCAGCAGCATTACAACCCACCCGATTCTTACGTCCTGCGTAATCATGCGAAGTGCTGTGATGCCTAACGAGAGAACTGAGCCGCAGTCGCCCCGACCTGATAACGTCGGTGAGGCTCCACAACCAGATCGCCTTGTCGAAGGCCGCGACTCTCGACCTGCGAAGCGGGGCGGCTGTTCGCTCCATTGACCTTGTTAGGCATCATTTCCAAAACTGCCACCATCTCTTTCTCGCCATCTCTGCCTGGTCGCGAAGTATCTCGTCATCGGTGTCTCTGCACTTCTGCACGTAAGCGTCTAAGCCTGCCGCCTCCTCCTTCACCTTTCCAGTCTCAAGCTGGAAAACGTAAACGGGCGAAGGCTGCCGCGACACGTCAATGAAATACGTCTCCTCGCCGCCATCGTCACCGATAATGAAACTCTGCGGCGGCAGATTCTCACGAGCGCCAGCAAGCTCCAACAGCCTCTCCGCGCTGTCTGGGAGCAAACACTCTGCGGAAAAAGAATCTGGCGGGAACGGATACCCCAGCATCAGCGCTCGGTAATCGGCAGGCAACGTGATACGAAGTTCGCGTTCGATGCGTTGGAGGTCCGTGCTCGTCATGGCGCGTCGTGATGCCTAACAATTTAATAGACGAACAGCCGGTTCGTCTATTGAGGATAGCCGATGAGTCCCCGAGAGGCAATCGGCCGGTTATAGGGCCGTGGTGCGACTGGCCTTGGAAAACAGCGGCCAATTCTTCTTCCATTCAGAGATGGGCAATTCAGTGGAACTGCGGCTGCATTGCTGGAGCGACTGCGCGAGATTCGGGCCGGAGCGCCGGTTTCCAATCCGGCTTTGGATGGACGATGAGGACAAGCGGAACATTTCTCCTGAGCACATGCGATAAGCCGACTTGGAAGTCGGCGATCCGATCGGTCTGGCATCCCAACGCCCTTGGGAACGCGTCGGAGCGGCTTTCGTCCAACCACGCTTATCGGCCAGAGGTGGGCAAGCGCTCCAAGGGGCTTTTACCACACCTGGAGGAAACCCTCGAAAGGAGCCTGATCGAAGAGGCGTCGCAACCTATCAGTTTGCCGGTTATGCCGGTTATCAACCCCCATTTTGGGTAAAGTCCCTTAGAAATAGAAAGTAGAGGAGTTAGTCAAAATCGCCCTTTGATAACCGGCATAACCGGCAGATTGGGCGCGACGAGGATAAGGGGGAACATTTCCAGTTGGGCGCACGCGATAAGCCGATCCGGAAGCGCTTCGGAAGAGAGATTCCAAAGAAACTTAGTATAGTCGCAAAGAAAACAATGATGCGATGGCCGGGGAACAGTGGACTCGCGTGCGCTCGCAGTCCCCGTTCGACACGGAGGAACTTTGCCTTCGCGAGTTCGTCCCCATGATTCCCGATCGCTCCGAACCGCTGCAGCGCTTGGTTAGCGAAACACCCGCTTCGGAAGCGGAGCAATGACGCAAGGTACTCGGTTCCGTGCGTCATGGATAATAAGTTTTATCCAAAAATAGGAACAACTCAATCGACTGGTTCTTTCAGAAAATGACTTTATATCTGGAGAGAATTGTCCGTTCACTTGGCATCTCTAACATCCGCCTGTCCGGGCGCGCAGAGGCGCACAACGGCATGGTTGGGTGGCTATTCGTTAAATGTTTCCATGTCTTCAGCAGGTAGCTTATGATAGAAAGGACTGGCACATGAATTCTGGAGCCTCAGGCGATGACCAATCCACCGTGCAAGCCTCGGAGCTAATCCCTCTGGCACTTCATCCATACTCCTCCGTGAGCCCAAGCCTCAGTTTCCAAGAAGGCCCTCCAAATCCCCCTCCACGTATCCCTGACCACGATTTATTGCGCTGCATCGGACGTGGCGCCTACGGCGAGGTCTGGTTGGCCCGGAATGTCTTCGGGCAATTCCGCGCGGTCAAACTCGTTTATCGAAACAAGTTCGAGCATGAGCGGCCCTACGAGCGGGAGTTTGAAGGGATTCGGAAATTTGAGCCGATCTCTCGAGGGCATGAGAGCCAAGTGGACATTCTCCACGTAGGGCGGGACGATCAAGGCGGTTACTTTTATTATGTGATGGAGTTGGCCGATGACGCAGGGCCAGAGAATGCAAAGGTAGAGAAGGCGCCAGATCAGGCGAACGTTTCCAGAGGGACAAATGCCGGACTCACCTTAGCTCCGGAAAGCTATACGCCCCACACTCTCAAGTTGGATCTGCACCGCCAGAACCGCCTGCCGGTGGATATGTGCATCGAGATTGGGCTGGCCTTGACGACCGCGTTACAGCACCTGCACGATCACGGGTTGCTCCATCGGGATATCAAGCCCTCGAATATTATCTTCATGAAGGGCGTGCCCAAGCTAGGGGACATTGGGCTGGTGGCCAGCATGGATGCGACGATGTCCTTCGTGGGCACGCCTGGATTTTTGCCACCAGAGGGACCGGGCACACCCCAGGGGGACATCTATTCGCTGGGCAAGGTGCTCTACGAGATGTGTATGGGACGAGATCGGCAGGAGTTTCCCAAGTTGCCGGCAAATCTGGGGGAGTTTGACAATCCGCAGCGCCTGCTGGAACTCAATGCGATCATTCTCAAGGCCTGTCATACAGATCCCGGGCAGCGGTATGAATCAGCGCGAGAGATGGGAGCGGAGCTGGAGCTGTTGCAAGGGGGGAAATCGGTCAGGTATCGGCGTGCCGTCCACCAGCGGTGGAATGTGGCCAAGAAACTTGCGCTGGTTGCGAGCGCGGCGGCACTTTTGATTGTGGGAACGCTGTTTGTGCAAAAGGCCCGACAAGGTCACATTCCTAATCCAGAGGCCATGCGGTTCTACAAGTTGGGCCAATGGCATTACAGCCGGTTGACGCCAAATGCTCACGCAACCGCACTGACCAACCTGACCTTGGCCGTGGAGAAAGATCCGAAATTTATCCAACCGTACGCTGAACTGACAGCTTTGTACACGTGGAATCAGCTCCCGGGAGTCACAAACGAGCAGATCCGGCTTCAGCGAGTCCAAGAGCTCGCGGATAAAGCGAGCGCAATTGATCCCGACGCCGCTGAGACACATACCGCAAAGTCTTGGTGCCGATTTCTCGAGCGCGATTGGCGTGGTGCGGAGAAGGAAATCCAGCGCGCCATCCAGGTCAATTCAAACCTCGCGATCGCGCGCGATGTGTATTGCTTCTATCTTTCCATGCAGGGCAGGAGCGAGGAGGCGCGTCGCGAAGGCGAACGAGCAACCGAGATGGAACCGCCGGATTCTCGGCGCGTATCTGCAATCATCGCATCCTGGCCTTACGTAGCCGAACGCCGCTTTGATCTGGCGATTGCTCAGCTTCAACGCGTCCTCGACCTGGATCCGAATTTTGCTTGGGGGCATAGCTATCTCGGGGATTGTTATGAGGCCCAGTCCAACTATGTGGCGGCGATGCAAGAATACAGAACGGCTTATTCGCAGACCGCGACGGACAAAGCAAAAATTAACAAAGTTTTCGATGCGATAGCAAAGGCGTATGCCGCCGATGGCGAGCGCGGGTATCTAAGTAAATGGGTCGAGCTAATCCTTGCCGACCTGGACTTACCTGAAGAGGAGAGGCTCTTGAGTGAAGTTGACAATGCGAATCTGGCGGGATACTACGCCCGCCTCGGAGAAAAGGAGAAAGCACTAAAGGAACTCGAAACACATTTCGATGAGCCGCAGGTCTGGCATCAGCTCAAATTTATCGCGCTGTACGACCCTCTCCATGATCAGCCTCGCTTTAAGGCGCTTCTTAAGAGGGCGGGGCTTAGCGAGTAAGCGGCTAAAGGCCTGTCTCGGGCTGGGGTTCTGACTGCTGCGGCTCATACCAGTACCAATGCTTGGTTGGTTCCAGCGGGTGGGTGGGGTCGGGCGTCAACGCCTGCGTAAAATCAAAGGATGAAGTGTGGCCGTCCACAAAAAGAATCGGCGAGATGAAACCCTTTTCACCACCGTCTAGGGTTTTTACCATTGTATTCCCTCGGGCGTAGTGCCAACGGTAGTAGTTGAAATACCACATTGCTGGAGGTTCGTACATCATGATCATACGTGAAGGATCAGTCACCCAGTTTTCTTTTTTTCCGGCGAGCATGTACTCGTCCAAAACTGGTTGGAGAGTGTCATTTCCCCATGTGTGCGCGTTGTAGCAGTAGCTGCATCCCAATGTCTGATAGTTGCTGGGTTTCCAGTAGCCGTTAACTGCCGTTCCTTCGAAAAGCGCGTTTTCGTCCTGCCCCTGATCAGCCGCGCAGCGAAAAACTTTCGAAGAGAACGGGATGTAGGGATAAAGCGGACGGTGGATGGCTGGGGCCATGAAGCGGTGGTACGGATCGGGGTCATTGCCTCCAACACCAAGAATGTAAGCTTCCCAACCAGGGACAGCGTTTGACGGCCATGGCATATTAGCGAAAGGAGGGAACGTGGCGTCATTCTCATCTATGTAGGCTCGCATGCCGATACCAATCTGGCGCAGGTTGCTCAAACATTGCGTCATTCTCGCTCTCTCCTTTACTCGAGCCAGCCCCGGTAAAAGGAGGGAGGCGAGGATTGCAATGATCGCAATGACCACTAGCAATTCGATTAAGCTAAACGCGTTTCTTCGCCATGGGATGTTATGCCCCGCTAAGACACGGGAAAAGCCCACGGCACCCGCACCATAGGGGAATGCTCCGTTCACTCTAGGTTCTGCTCTCATAGCATCAAAAATCTCAACTCCTGTCGAGACGTGTCGTGCGGTCATAAACAAGGCCAAAGCGCGGTTCTTTCAAAAAATGATTGATGATTTACCCCTGAGTGTGCTTTGTCCTAGCAGGAATCACTTTTCTTGAAAGAACGGGCAGTTGCAGTTGTTCATACCTTCGTGGAACAATCGACCATGGCCCAGGATCAAAAGCTCGGTGCAACTTTTTCTACGGGAGGAGCGGCATCGTTTGACCCTATACCCACCCGCGAAAGTCTGCTCAGTCGATTGAAAGATTGGGAGGACCGCGAGAGTTGGCAGGACTTTTTCGATACCTACTGGCGTCTCATTTATAACATGGCTCGTAAGGCGAATTTAAGCGATGCCGAGGCTCAGGATATCGTGCAGGAAACGGTCCTCTCGGTCGCACGCAAAATTGACGGATACCGGTACGAGCCGAGCGTTTGCAGCTTCAAGAGCTGGATGCTCCAAATTACCCGTTGGCGCATCTCCAACCAAATAAAGAAACACCAACGTGAGGAACAGCGCAGCAAACCCCCTTCAGACTCAACCAACCAAACGGCAGCCATTGAACAGATCGCCGACCCGCTCGGTTTCAACTTACAGGCGGTTTGGGACGAAGAATGGCAAAAGAACCTGCTCGCCGCAGCCTTGGAACGCGTGAGACGCGAGGTCGATCCCGAACACTTTCAAATCTTTGATCTCTGCTGCCTTGAGCAATGGCCGGTCAGTAAGGTGAGCGCGACGCTAAGCATTAGTGCCGCGCGGGTCTACTTGGTTAAGCATCGCATCTCCAAGTTCTTGAAAAAGGAAATCACACGCCTGCAAAAGCAAAGGCCTTGAGAGACCCTCTCATTGACGGGTGCGAACCAATCGAACGCCCTGCCTGGGGCGAGTTTACCCAGCCTGGACGAGGAGCACCCGCCTGAAGCTTTTACTGTTTTTCCTGTTTGAAGAAATACCTGAACAGAATGACTGATCCTACCAAACGATGATGACGAGAGTCGTCCCGCCGAAAAGTAAACAAGATGAACACCGTGCTATCCCAACCGGATTTCTGCAGTCATCTACTCTGCCAAAGAACCCGTGTTGTCGTCCGAGCTGGGAAGGGTCACGCGCCAATGCTTGGAACGATGGCAGTGATCACGAGGATGCCAGTATTCTCTCCGAGCACGCGAGGTCTAGACGTAGAGACGCTTCACAGTTTTCAGATTGGGCGCTGGCAACCAACCGGGAGCCTGGTTGAAGCTCCCGACGGAAGCTTCTACGGTACGAGCCGGGCGGGTGGTAGCTTGTTGATTTCGGCACGATCTTTCGCGTGAATACCAACGGAGCCTTGACGTTGGTGGCTTCGTTCAGCAGCACCAACGGTCAGTCGCCAAATGGACTCGCGTTGGGGATGGATGGGAGTTTTTACGGAACGATCCTCGGCGGTGGGAGCGGCGGGATGGGGACGGTGTTTCGGGCAACGACCGACGGAGTGGTAACCACACTCGTTTCTTTTGACGGGACGAACGGAGCCGAACCGAGTGCTGGGCTGTGCCTGGGACCAGAGGGCGCTTGTTATGGGACAACCCAAAGAGGTGGTGAGAGTGGGCTCGGCGCCGTTTCGCGCGTCACAACCAATGGAACATTTAGCACCCCTGGTTTCATTCAGCAATTTCACTGGGTCTCAGCCGGTGAGCGGCCTGACCCTTGGGCCCGACGGCAATTTCTACGGGACCACCTCTCTCGGTACGAATGGGGGCCTCTATCGCCACGGTACCGTATTTCGGGTAACGCCTAGCGGGATAATGACCACACTGGCTTGGTTCGCGGGCACCAATAGTCATGCTCCGTCTGCTGGTTTAGTGTTGGGGCCCGACGGCAGTTTTTACGGTACGACTTTTGGCGGTGGCGCAGCTTACTCCGAGAGTAACTACGGCTACGGAACAGTCTTCAAAGTCTCAACTAATGGGGAACTGACCTTGTTGGCGTCGCTCGATGCCGCCAGCGCAAATCGGCTCCCGAACTAGTGCTGGGCAGGAATGGGACTTTTTACGGAGGGGCCGGCCGAACAATCTTCCGGATGACGACAAACGGAGTGCTGACCAGGATTGTTCTGTTTCCTACGGACCAGGGCGCTGCTAGCGGGCTGATGTTGGCCGGCGACGGGAATCTCTACGGCATCGCGAATGGCACGGGAAAGTTCCAGTATGGATCGATGTTTCAAGTCAGGACCAACGGTGTGCTAACGACATTACTGACCTTCACTCCTGCGTCTGAAGGCAGTTCGCCAACAGGCGAGCTGCTGTGGGTCGAGGATGGAACGATTTATAGAACGACCGAGCTAGGCGGAAGCGCCAATGAAGGAACGGTTTTCAGCGTCTCGGCAAGTGGTGTGTTCCGGACACTGGGTGTCTTTAGAGGGCCGAACGGCCGGCGTCCCACCGCCGGTTTAGTGAGGGGTGAAGACTGCAAGCTCTATGGAACTACGCTTGTTGGTGGTGGTTCTGATGCAGGAACTGTGTTCCGTGTCACCACCAACGGCTCTTTGACCCGGCTGGCTTCACTTAACGTCGTCAACGGCTTCATGCCGCAGAGCCCAATGCTGTTGGAGCCCGATGGAAGTTTCTCTGGCATAACCAGCAGTGGGGCGGCGGACGGCATAGTCTTTAGAGTGACCCCGACAGGGCTTCTGACCAAAGTGGCCTCGATCCTATTCATAGGCGCTCCTCTTACGCCCGGTCGTGACAACGATCTCTATGGCACAACCTTGCCTAACGGTTTCCTCGGGTGGTAATTCTTCCGTGTGAGTACGAACGGCACCTCTACCAAGCTTGCCTCCTACACCAATTCCCCGGCGCCGGGGGTCAGCCTTGCGCTACACCCGGACGGGAATTTTTATGGCACGACCCTGGATTTAGGGGGCTTCGGGGCCGGAACGCTGGTCCGAATGAGTACCAACGGAGATCTCGAGACTTTAATTTCGTTCGACGGGACAACGGGTAGTTTCCGGAAGGCCGATTACTGTTGGCACCTGATGGCAGCTTCTTCGGACGACGTCCCGCGGCGGCGGCAGCGGTTACGGAACGGTGTTTCAGGTGAGAACCAACGCACAACTGATTCGAGTGATATCGTTCAATGAGGTTAATGGCGCTTTCCCAAACAGGACTCGTTTTCGGCAACGATGGTCAGCTTTATGGGACAACTTCTGCCGGAGGGCCCGGCGGCGGCGGTACCGTCTTCCGTCTGAGAGTAGCTGGCGAAGCGCCGGTCGTTCTCAGGCAACCGCAGCCGCTTCAGGTTTATCCAGCCAACACGGTGAGTTTCTCCGTGCTCGCGGGTTATATCGGTCCATTCGCCTATCAGTGGATGCTCAATGAGACAAACCTCATGCACGGTGCTGATGGTATAGGTGGAATTAGTTGCTCCGATGATGAACCGGCAGGATGGGCGGCGCAGGAGCAGCGGAGGGAGGGGAACGGGCGAACTAGTCTCGCGAAAGCTCCAAGGGGGTCCCTGGAGGCGAGATTCCGGCCGGAGCGCCGGTTTCCAAACCGGCTTTGGGTGGACGAGGAGGACAGGGGGAATATTTCCAGTTGGGCACATGCGAGCAGCCGACTTGGAAGTCGGCGCTCCGATCGGTCTGCCATCCAAACGACTTGGGAAGCTATTGCGCGAACGCCTTCGTCCGCGCTCCAACCACGCTTCTCGGCCAGAGGTGGGCAGGTGGTTTAAGGGGCTTTTACCACACCCGGAGAAAACCCTCGAAAGCAGACTGATCGAAGTGGCGTCGCAACCTACCAGTTTGCCAGTTATGCCGGTTATCAACCCCCCATTTTGGATAAAGTCCCTTAAGAATAAAAAGTACAGGAGTTTAGTCAAAATCGCCCTTTGATAACCGGCGTAACCGGCAGAACTCGGTTGCGGAGGAGCAGGGTAGGGAGGCGAACGGGCGATTTAGTCTCGCGGAAGCTCCAAAGGGACGTCCCCTGGACGCGAGATTCCGGTCGGAGCGCCGGTTTCCAAACCGGCTTGGGGGGGACGAGGAGGACAGGGGAACATTTCTCCTGTGGGCACGCACTAAGCCGACTTGGAAGTCGGCGCTCCGATCTGTTCTGCACGGGTTAACCCGGCTCGGAGGTCAGCGCTTTGCGCAGCGCGGTGCGTTACCCGGATTTAACCTCGCGGCTACGGGTTGCCTGCGCGGATTCGGAATACCACGGTTTCCCCGTCGGGTGTAACGGTGCGGGAAGTTTCGTTCGAAGGTTGGCCGACAGGGATCCAGACATCGCGGGAGAGGTCGTCGCTGCGTTCCAGAGTGAACGGGCCGGATCCACCCGTCCATCGGATGATCCACTGCCCGGTGCCTGTCGATTGGATCTCGGAAATGACGAGCGGTTCGCTTGAGCTTTGTTCGGAGACCGTGGCCGGGCCAAACTCCGCGCTGGCCACCCCATGACTGAAGTGGCCGAACCATCCGATCGGCCCGCCGAGTTCGGGTACGGTCCACGTAACCAGGTTGGTAGTTCCCTGGTCCAGCTGAACGACTAATCCGTTTGTGCCGGGACGGAGCGTGACATCGTAGATCTGCCCCGGGACCCAGGCGAGATCGTTAGTCCTCCAGACCGTGGTGCTCGCGGGATCAGCACTCGTCCAGAAATCAGCGGCATTTGGTGCCTCGACTTCCTCCGGCGGATGAAAGCTGACCAGCCGCAACCCAGCCGGAGCGAGTTCCCCAAGGGCGTTAGTTTCCGCGGTGGCGCGCCAGCTCAAAAGATGGAACGAGTTCCGACCCTCGTAGCCGAATACGACGCCCAAAGCTCCTGTCGTTCCGTCCGCAACGAGTTGAGTATGCAATTCCTGGCTTGCCGTAGCCTCATCGAGAAGATGCACCGAAGGGGGTTGGCCGCCCTGGGCTCGCACCACACCGTTGGTCGTGTCGAAGGTCCAGGTGGTCCTGGGTAGAGTGGAGGAATATCCGAGAGCGAAGTTAACCCCCGACACCTGGATATTGTCCTCCGCCGGGAAGGGTGCCAAGCCCGTGCGCAGGCGCAGATACTCCTCGACCTGGGCGCGTTCCGCCGAGCTTAACGTGCGGTCGTAAACAATCCACTCGACCAAGTCCCCTGTAAAGTAACTGGACCCGGCGAGATAGTTCCCAATGACCACATTGGTGGCCACCGCCGAATAAGCCCGTCCGGTTGTGGTGCGGGTGTCGAGGACGACTTCCCCATTGCGATAAAGCCGGTGATGGTCAGGGCCATCCCCTCCATAGACCTGGGAGAAAACAAAGAAGTTGGTCCCGGCAATGGTATTGGGCGCCACTTGCTCGGCCGCGCCGTCATAGTGGTAAGCTCCTGTGCCGCTGCGCCGAGCTAAGGTCATCATCATTCCCGAATAATTCCGGGTCCCAAAGGCGTAGATATACGGACTTCCTGTCCCGGTGAACCGGCAGATGGCGAAGACTGTCGCCCCAGACAAAGTACGATCCAGATTCCCCCGCAGTGTTTGTCGTGCGGCGCCATTAAAACGGACGGCGGGTTCAACGTTTGTCCCTGCGAGATCGAGGGCGGGGACATATGAAGGCCGCCCCGTCAGACTCGGGGCCGTGAAAACGAAACCATTTCCGGATTGATCCGTCCAAGCGGTCACATTAGTGCCATCGGTGGAGACCCCTTTATCCGAGCGAAGCCACACCAAGGGGTGGGGGATTGGCAACCCCCGCGCCGAGTCGGCAAACACCGAGACTTCGCTACTGTTGGTCAGCCCATGCCAAATGGTGGTGACCAGGGCTATACCGGCGGAACGACAGTTCCATCGAAGCGGGTCGGAAACATCGACGATCGTCGGTGCGGAGGATGACACGGTTAGTTCCGAGTCGTCCGCGTAACGCCGCATAATAGTCCCATCTGCATACGCCACCAACAGTTCAATAGGGACGGTGGAGCCGGCCGGGAGGAGCATTCCCTGCGGCAACACGCGCAGTTCGACGGCCGCGCTGTTTGGCTCAAAGGAAGTGACTTTGAGCGGCGTGGCCAGAACACTATTGCTGAGAGAGAAATATCCGGCATAGGCCACGACGTCGCCCAGGAAATCTGGGGCCACCGTTACCGTTGCACGAGTGGGATCAACAACGTTGGGTGTCAGAGTAACCTTGCCGGACGGCACGAGATTCGTTCCATATTCCTCGGTCGTCCATTTCACCCCGCCGATGCCGAGAGGAGCAGCAGCCGTGGGAGTCAGTTGCAGCGTGAATCGCCGCCCCGGGTTTGCGGCTGGAGCTAGGGCTCCGGCCCCGGAGAACTCAACGAGCTTGAGCACCGCATCCACCTGAGGCAACTCCGCGTTTCGCGCCGCCTCATCAATGCGCTCGCGCACTTCGTTGGGCAACAGCGTGGGCAGTCGGAACGCTCCAAAAACGCGGTCCGTGGCTGGAACGGTCGGGTCTTGATCGAGCGCTGCAATCGCGTGTTTGGCGACCAGGACGGAGTAAACCTGGCCTTCGACACCGCCGAATATATCCGGGTCTCCAAGGGCGGCATGGGAGATCAGGTTGGCCGGCGGAACTCCGTAAACGTTAGGTGGACGTTGCTGGGTGGAAGCTGTGGCTTCCTGTGCGCCCGCATCCACGATGCCGTCCGATCCCGCGGGCACTACGATGGGGCCCGTGCCGGCTGTTGAGAGACCGAGTCCGTGGTCGGCGAGGCTTGCGTGCCCTGGATTAGGGGGCTCTCCTCCATTGACCGTGGTCCTCACCAAGTGGAACTTTGCCCCTGGGTCGGGATACCACGGAGCGCCGGAGTCGGGCTGGTTGATCAAACGGATCTGTTCGCCCCAAGGGTCGAATTTCTGCTGTGAGATTTCGAGCGACACCGACATCATCCCAAGCAAGGGAGGAATCGCACTGCTCACGCGGCTGGCCTGGTCCAATGCCAGAATGTAGCGAAGGATTCGCGTACCATTGTGCGGCGACCCAATCGTGATGACTCGCTGGAAACGTCCGCGATAATGGTTGGACTCATTGCGGAAAGGCTGTTTCATCGTGGTGTTTGAGTTCTGGGTGGCAAGCATCCGTGAGAGGACACCCCCCTGACTGTGCGCAACCACGTCGAACCTCGTCAAAGCCCAGTCCCTCGTGAAAAGATCTCGTTTGCGATCCATCTCTTGCCAGAGGATGGGGGCGAGATCCTCAAGCGGCCAAAGCGTGTTCACCCGCAGCGCTTCCAACGCCTCAACAAAAGGATTGCGGAAGACACTATTGCCGCCGCTAGGAATAATATCCTGGCCGTACTTGATCGTTTGCACGAACGAGGAGCCTCGGGATGCTTCAATTCCGCGTGAAGCCTCGAGGATCCTCCCGAACTCGGCACCCCAATCACCACCCGTGTTGTAGCCGTGCACCAAAAATACGGGGGGGCGGCGAATCGTAAACTCGAATGCTTCGACGGCGCGGCCGGTGTCGGCGTCTTCCACCACCAGTTCCGCTTTAAGCCAGGTGCTTCCCGCAGCCAACTCGAGGTCATCGGAAGGAATGCCCGGAACATACAAGTAGCCGATGTCTTCCCCGCGTTTGAGAAGGGTGGTCGCCGATGACGACCACACGCCCTCGTTCAAAAGCCGCACGCGGTCTTGCAGGGCGGTGTTCTTCAGTGTCCCCCCGGATTTGATCCGCGTGACCACCCGGATTTTCCATTCGCCTCCCTGGATCTCGAGCGCCTGAGCGTCCGCTTGGATGGCCAGCAGTAGTGGAGTAACACCGTCCGCGACGAGACCGCCGGTGATCTCGCGTTGAGTCGCCAACACGGCCTGTGAAGCGACAGGGATTAGCGGCGCGTCAATGGATTGCTTGCCTGCTGCAATGCTCTCGGCGGTGAGGCCGCTTTTATCGAGGGCGTGCATGGTGACCTTCGCGCCTGGATTTCGAACTTCTAGGATCGTGTCGGCGCCTGCCTGCACGGGCGTTCCATCCGCATCGCCGCGCAGCACGGTCGCGGCGGTGGCATAAAGATAGTTGGTGGCCAGATAAAGGTTGGTCCGGAAAACGGGATTCGCCGCCCCTGGGGGGATGGTTCCGAACGTGCCGGAGCGAATCAGTTGCGGTTCGAGGGGGACACCGTCTCCTAAAAGCCGCGTGGTCAGGCGGAGAGGCGCATTGACATCATCGGTTTTAACATCGGTGATATCTATCTTGGAGACGTTGGTGACGCCGACTACTACCTCGAGATAGGCGTCCTTTTGGTCCACCACTCCGTCCCCGTTATTGTCCTCCCCCAGCACGATTCGTTTTGGCTGCTGAGCGAGCCCGATGATAAGCGCCGTAATCGTGCCGCGCTCGATCGCGGCCGGACTCGATATTGTGCGACCCGCTGCGTCGATCCCGATTAGCGCGGAGGTGCGCAGAATGAAGTCACCAAAAGTGTCACCAGCCTTGAGCACCCACTCGAAGGGCACGCTATCCCCCGGTGCGAGTCTCCCTACTGCTGGATCAGATGGCCCAGAAACGACCGAGAGCACCTCGGGAATCTCCAGCGGTGGTCCGACAAACTTTACTTCCGATAGGTTCCCCACACCGAACAAACCTGCCGACACGGTCGCCCGCACTGTGAATCGCTCTCCCGGCTCAATTCGTGCGCCTTCATGCTTGCTGAAAATCCTTAAAGAGACGGTGAGCGGTGGAGGCGGAATGCGGATTGTCCGCGTCGCCCTGTTCGTCAGGGCATCGGTATCGGTCACCGTTAGGCTGGCGGAAAAGTTCCCCGGCAGTTTGTAGCGATGCACCGGCTTTTCTGAGCCGCTGGTGTCGCCATCCCCAAACGTCCATGCGAAACTAAGTTCTTCCTCATCGGGATCTGTGGAGGTTGAAGCAAAATTGACCTCACCGGGGACGGATTGGGTGAAGCTCGAGGTGAACGAGGCCTTTGGAGGCTGGCGCTGGAGCGTTGCCCACCATTCGGGCAGACTTTCCCCGATCGTGTAAGCGCATGGTGCCTCACTATTCGGTCCGTCGCCGCCGTTGAAATAGCAGTAAAAGAGGAAGCGGCCACCGGGTGCCGGGGGTTGGCTGCTGAACAATGGTGCGCCTTGGAGCCCTGGCACATAAACCCTGTAGGAGGTGAGGTTGGTGTAGTTCTTATAGACGGGGAAGGAACCGTAAAGCTTCACCCCACAAGCTCGCCCCCTGCCGTTTTCGTGAGTGTGGTAATAGTAATGCCGTTCCTTGGTGATCGGGATCACTATCTCACGGTTCGGCTCCGCTCCTATCGAAGAGTTGAGCTGGCAGAGGAGGAACGAAAGGAAACCCAAAACGACGCGGAACGGCCTTAAACGTTTCGACATTCAACGGGCGGAATATATCACAACTGCTGGCAACTTGCAACCCACCGGCCGTGCCGGCAGTTACGACTGAAATTTCCAAGCTCGCAGAAGTCCTTTTCCGACTTATCCGAGGAGAATCGCCTGGCGTTAACGGTCTCGGAGGATACCGCGTAAGTTGGAATGCCAGTATCCGCCGAACTGCCAGGCACAATTTTTATCGACCAGTCTCTCCCATAAACCTGCTGAATTTGCTGGTAGCACCTCACTGGACGACTCGCTTGGTTGCGAGGAACAGGTGTGCTAGGCTTTCGCCCATTGGACGGACGATGATGACACGAGTGATCACAACGGTCCCGCTGGTCGGTGGTGTGGCGAAACAGCGAATCCTGCGCAGCCTCGCCATTACTGAAACAACCTATTCGCCGAATCTCGTGATCGAGAAACATGCGCATCCCTTCCCTTACTTCTGCGCGGTGCTGCAAGGGACGTTTGTGGATTCCGTTGGCTCGACGGAGCGGCTGTTTCAGAACTCCTCGGTATTCTTCCGCCCCGCGCAGCAGGTCCATGCAGACAGGTTCCAACGTGCCGGCGCTCGTTGTCTCGCAGTGGAGCTCAAACCGGAACTCAGGGAACGGGTCGAAGGCAAATTGTTGGAACTCGAAAGCGCTGCCCATTTTTCTGGAGGTATTATGTTTGCCATCATGCGAAGGCTCCAGGGCGAGTTGGAGAGGTGGGACGAATTCTCTTCGTTGTCCGCTGAAGGCCTCCTCTATGAATTGCTCTCAGAAGCCGGTCGTCCTGCCTCTGTGGGACCAATGACGGGACCACCCTGGCTTCGAAAGGTGATCGAGTTGATCACCAACCATTTCACGGAATCTTTGACCCTCACTGGCATCGCGGATGTTGTTCGAGTGCATCCAACGCATCTCGCCCGGGTGTTTCGAAAGTTCCATAGATGCACCATCGGAGATTATATTCGGAGACAAAGGATCCGCTTTTGCTGCGAACGGGTTGGGTGAAGTCGAAGTTGCTCTGAGCACCATTGCACTTGAGGCGGGGTTCGCGGACCAAAGCCACTTTTGCCGGACATTCAAACGAGTCGTCGGTGAATCTCCGGCGGAGTATCGCCGACAATTCCTCCTGACCAATGCTAAGCGCGTTCCATAATGTTGATCGCATTCAAGACGCTCTGAAGGCCGCAGGCTAGGGTCGGATGATGATGAGCAAGTCGTTGTCGATTGTTTTAGGGGCTGTTCTCCTGGGAGCGGGACGGCTGGCTCAAGCCGCGGAGGTCGACAAGTTGACTCCTTTCTCGACACAGGACGTTGTGTTCCCATCCAGCGGTCTCAGGCTTGCCGCCAAGCTTCTCGTGCCTCGAACCGATGGTAAAGTGCCGGGGGCCGTCATCATCCACGGCTCCGGCGAAAGCGATAGGAGCAACCCCTGGACTCGGGCTTATGCCGAGGCTTTAGTTGGGCGAGGGATCGCCGTGCTCCATCCGGACAAACGTGGCTGCGGGAAATCGCAGGGGAACTGGCGGAGTGCAAGTCTCCTGGACCTGGCTGACGACGCGCTCGCCGCGATTGAAACGCTGCGCACGAACGAACGGGTGGACCCGGCCCGGGGTGGGGGTCATTGGGTTTAGTCAGGGCGGACACATTCTGCCCGCCGCAGCCAGCCGTAGCAGAAATGTTTCTTTCGCCATAGACGTTTCGGGTTCCGTCGTTCCGATGAAGGAGCAGATTGCCGACGAAGTGGAAATGAGCGCCGAGAGGGCGGGCCTCACGGCCGGACAAATCAAACTCGTGAGCGAAATCAACGCCCTGGGACTTAGGTTTGTAGAGACAGCCAAAGACGAAGATTGGAACGACTATTACGTTCGGCTCAGCCGGGCTAGGGAGGGCCTACCGGCGTCAAATCCGGTGTTCCAGCGGTTTCCGACGAATCGGGATCAGCCGGCGCTGATTCATTTGCGGGCTATTGTTGGATTCGATCCAATGCTTTACTGGAAAAGAGTCACGATTCCTTCACTCTTCGTTTTTGGCGCAAACGATACTCAGGTTCGCGTCAAAAAAAGCATCATCCGCCTCCAGACCGAACTGCCCGCCGATAAGTTTAACTACACGGTGACCTTGTTCAGCAGCAACGGACACGCGCTCTATCGCGAAGACCTGATGGATTTCGTCTCGCGGTGGATCATCGAAGGCGCCAAACCCTGAATGCAGTTTCATCCGTTCAGCCGGGATTCGTTGGAGTGCGGTTGGGTCTCCTAATGGCCGAGGACGGCTACACTCCGCAGGTGTCGCAGTGGCGGACAGCACCGGGATACGACTCTTTGGGAATCAAAATCGGATTTGACTGCTTCCGAGCTGAATTTACTCTCGGCTCAATCACAGATTGCGCGAGTGCTCTGCGGAGCCTACCTACGTCTTTGGGGAGGTTGTCGCCGGAGCCCGAACGCCACCCATGAAGTTTCAGGGAGCCTCAAATGCTATGAAGGGCGACACAAAGCGACCGCTCGGGGAGTTGCGATGGCATCTCTTCCTGCCAGGCATCATCACTGCTCTGCTCGCCCCGCTTCCGGCGCCGGGAGCATCCACGATCGAGTTTAAGTTCCCAGCCTACTGAGTGAACGATGGGACCACAGGAGGAAGCGTGCCGGTCATTCCGAGTGGGGACGAGAGCACATCTGTGCCGACCGTTCTCCTTTCCATCACTTCTAAAGGCAATTAAACATAGCCAAATGGTGTTGCCAGCTCGACCGCACGTTGGAGATCCTTCCGAGCCAAGTCCTGTTGGCCAGAATCCCAGTTCGCGACGGCTTGTGAAAGCACGCGTTCTATGGCCGGCGGCGGAGGATTCTGTTTGGTGTCGAGCAGAACCCGTGCATGGTCGATGGCTTCGTTATCTAAGTTCAAAGCCAGAGCCGCAGCGAGCAGTGGCCACAAAGCTGTCCAACGAAACATCATCCCTTGCGCCACTTGCTGGAGGATGGTCAGCGCTTCCCGACCCAGCCTCCCGGCTTCGCTCGCTTCTTGACGCCGCAAGGCCAACCACGCCTGGTTCGCTTTGGCCATGCCAACGTATTCCAGCAACTGGCCGGCCTTGGCCATTGCCATATTGCGCGCATTAAATGCCTGGGTCGTTTCAATTTGGCAACGCCTGCGGGAAACCAGTGTGAGATAGTTCAGGCACCGGGATTGGATCTCCACGTTCCCCGTGCGCTCCGCCAGGTTCAAGGCGACTCCCAACTGAACCTCGGCCTCAGACAGATCGCTGGCCCAAAACTGTGTGAACCCGACGAGAAATCGCTCCATGACAATCTCTGTGATCTCGCCGGTGTTCTTCGTTTGCTCCAACAGGTTCAGCAACGCCTTGGCGCAGGCCAGGGTTTCTGGACTGACCACATACCGATCACGCCTCAAGGCCAGCAGAATTACCCCTCGGAAAAACTTGCGCTGCTGAGGGACCTTTCCGTGCTTTTCCAGCACTGGTCTGGCCTTCGCCGCCAGTTCGGCCATTTCCGCCACTCCCCCGCGCCAATAATGCACAAACATCATTTCGAGTTGGATATCGAGCCACTTCTGCCACCACTCGCCGCTGGATTCAGCCCGCGCTTCCTCGAGCGCCGACTCCCCATTTTGGAGCTCTTTCAGGGAGTCCGCATAGCGCCGTTGTGGCTGGAAAATCCTGGCAACTCTCCGATGGATTCGTGCGCGTCAGATCGGGTCCTGCTTTGGGAGGCGATTCAACACCTCTTTGAATGCGCCCAACGCTTCGTCGTAGTTGGCTACCAAAGCGAGAACCTCACCCAATTCCTCGTTCAAGTGAGCGGCGTTCTCGTGCCACTTTTCCCGCTCCGCGCCAGCCGCTTCGAGCAAGGGATAAACTTGCGCCAACGCAGTCCGATAAAAAGCGATCGCCTCCGCATTCGCATAGATGGCCTTCGCGCGAGTCGCCGCCCGGACGAGATATTCTATCGCTTTCTCGGGGGATTCGGCCCGCTCGAAGTGGTAAGCCAACGTTGCCGACAGTTCATCGAGCGAGTCAGGAAAGAGCGTCTCGATCGCTTCGCCCGCCAATTGATGGAGCGCTCGGCGGCGGGCGATGAGCAGACTGTTGTAGGTCACCGCCTGAGTGAGGACGTGTTTGAAAATATACTCCGAGTCCAGGGGAGCTCCTATAGCTCCCGCCCCCTCGCTTGCCCGCAGCCGGACGAATTCGCGGCGGCGCAGTCCGGTCAAGGTCTGTTCGAGCTCGACGTTGAAGCTCTCCCGCTCCAGGAGATGGCCCAAGACCCGCTCCTGAAAAACCCGGCCAATGACCGATGCCGTCTGCAGAGTGCGTTTGTGCTCCGGAGGCAAATGATCGATGCGCGATGCAATGACCCCTTGCAGCGTATCCGGCACATCCAGGTCTCGCACGGGTCGCGCGGCCACCGCGCCCTCCGCTCGCAGCACTACAAACCCCGCATCGATCAAGGATCGGAGCAATTCCTCCAGAAAGAATGGGTTGCCCTCAGCCTTTTGCAAAATCAGGTCGCGCGTCTCTCCCGGAAGATTATCGATCCGCAACAAGCTCTGAGCTAACTGGCCGCTTTCCGCGTGCGAGAGCGGGTCCAGCTCTATGACTTGATATTGCTCGCCGGCGCTAGTTGCGTGCTGACGGTGCCACACAAGCATCGGACCCTCTTCCGGGCGGAACACCAACAATACCAGCAATGGAACTTCACGAGCCAGCGGCAGAACCGTTTGCAGCAGGTTCAACGATGAAGGATCGGCCCAGTGCAAGTCTTCCCAGACCAAAACCAGCGCCTTCTCGGTCGCACGGAGGCGCACATATTCCCGGTAGGTTTCGACCATCCCCCGCCGCAGGGCTTCAGCGGTAAGGTCCTTGATCCGGTCCAGCTGCGAAGTCACGAGCGGGATTTCCAGGAATCGCGCCAACAGTGGATACATTTGCTCAAGACGGTTCCCGCCCAGGCGCGAAACCTCGCGGTGCAACGCGCTTGCCAGTTCGCCGGATGGACTGTCCGCCTTCACACCCAGCAACCCGCAAAGCACGTCGCGAGCGATCCAAAAACTCGAACCTTCGGTGTAAGACAAACATCTCCCTTCCACCCACGCCAGCCCCTCCGTCAATCCCTGGCGCGCCTCCGTCACCAGCCGGCTTTTGCCCAGGCCAGCTTCCGCCTGAATAGCGATGACACCCCCTTTGCCTGTCTGCACCGCGCGCAATGCCGACTGGATGAGACCTAGCTCTCGTTCGCGCCCGACCAATGGCGACCGGAGTCCCTCTATGCCCCGCCGTGCTACGGGCATTCTCTTTGGCCCAACGAGACGCCAGGCCGGCACCGGTTCGGATTTCCCCTTCAATTGCATCGGCGGCAACGCCTCGAATTCAAACAGACCGCAAGTCAAACGGTAGGTGTCGGCACCGACAAAGATTTGTCCCCGGTCCGACGCGTCACACAAACGTGAGGCCAGGTTTACCGCATCTCCCATGACGGAATACTGGCGCCGGCCTTGAGAACCGATGTCGCCGGCCAGAACCAGGCCGGTGTTGATGCCAAAGTGCAAACCCAACTCGCTCGCCCGGTCCGCATTGAACCTGTCGAGCGTGTCCAGCATTTCGAGCGCGGCACGCAAACATCGCTCCGGGTCGTTTTCGTTTGCCACCGGTGCTCCAAACAGGGCCATGATCTCATCCCCGATGAATTTATCGACCGTCCCGCCGTATTTTTCGATAATGGGCACCAACCGTTCAAAGCAGGCGTTCACCAGATTCCGCACGCCTTCCGGATCCATTTTCTCCGAGGGGGCTGTGAAACCCGAGATGTCCGCAAACATCACCGTCACGAGTTTGCGCTCACCCGATTCGCTCCTGGGATCTTTCCGGATGGGAGGCGGGACCTTTCGAAGTGCGGCAAGCCGCTGAGAAAGGCCAGCCCGTGCCGCGTCCACAACGGCGTCTCCCAAGACGGCGCGTTGCCCTTCAAGAGCTGCTATCGTCTGTTCGAATTGCTCAATTTCCGTCACAGCTCATTCCTCCGAAACTGACGTTATGCTGAGCGAAAGAGACCCTCACCTTCTCGGAAGTCCAGTTGAGCATCCGGTCCGGTGGTAAATTTGGTTATGGCACGAAGTGGCGGGCCAGCAAGTCCAAAAGGACTTCGATTGGGACGAGCTCTAACGGGTTGCGTTGGCCTTTTCCACGTGCTTTGGATTCCTTAACGGCCGGGGCACACGGAGGTAAAAATGGAGTTTCCGTGATTCAGACGGACCTTACACCGGCGGAGCAAGGCTGACGCCCTCGGTTTCGCCGCATCCTCAGATATAGCTTCGCTCCAGCATTTCAGCGACGGCCGGGTCGAGCTGCTCGCGGCGGCGGACTTCGTCGAAGCGTTTGAGCAGGTCTTCGGGGCGGATGCGGGCGCGTTCGGCCCCTTGGAGGTCATGCAGTACCTGACCGCGATGCATCATGACGATGCGGTCGCCGAGGTGAACTGCTTGCTGCATGGAATGAGTGACCATCAAGGTGGTGAGCTGGTCGCGTTTGATGATCTCGTGCGTCAGGCGGATGACCTGGTCCGCACTCTTGGGGTCCAGCGCGGCGGTGTGTTCGTCGAGGAGAAGCAATTCCGGTTTGAGCCAGGAGGCCATGAGCAAGGTGAGGGCCTGCCGTTGTCCGCCAGAAAGGCTGCCAATGGCATTGTCGATGCGGTCTTCCAGGCCCATGTTCAAGCTCCGGATGCGGTCGCGCATTTCTCGCTTGAGCTTCTTGTTCAGGGCCCAGCCGAGCCCGCGCCGCTTGCCGCGTCGCGCGGCCATCGCCAGGTTCTCGGCGATGCTCATGTTGGGAGCAGTGCCGCTGAACGGGTTTTGGAAAACCCGGCCGATGAGCCGGGCGCGTTTGTGTTCGGCCCAGCGGGTAATGTCCTTCGTGCCAAGGGTGAGCTTGCCTGAATCAACGATGAAGGTGCCGGCGACCGCATTGAGCAACGTCGATTTGCCCGAACCGTTCGTTCCGATGATGATGAGGAACGAGCCTCGGTCGAGGGTGAGCGACACCCCGCGGAGAGCGCGCACCTCGTTCGGAGTGCCCGAATGAAATGTCTTGGTGAGATGGGTCAGTTCGAGCATTTCACCTTGGGGAAGGCTTCGGCGCTCGCTTTAGTTTGCTCAGAGCTGCCGGGGCAACGAGAGCAACGAAAACGAAACCAGCCGTGATCAGTTTCAAGTCGTTCGGATTGAGTCCCCAGCGCAAGGCGATGGCTACCAGTAAACGGAACAACACCGACCCCATCACGGCGCCAGCTATCAGAAGTCCAATCCGGTGGCTTCCCACCAGTGATTCGCCAATGATGACGCTCGCCAATCCCCAGACCACCATGCCGATGCCCATCTGCACATCCGCGAAGCCTTGATATTGGGCCAGCAGCGAGCCCGAAAGGGCAACCAAGCCATTGGAAACCGCCAGACCAAGAATCAGGATAAAATCGACGCTGACCCCCAACGCCCGGTTCATCTGCGGATTGTCGCCTGTGGCTCGCATGGCCGTCCCGAGGTTCGTGCGAAAGAAAAGATAGAGCGCTACGCCGACAAGCGCGACGAAAGTCAGTGCGGCCGCCAACATAGCTGCATCCCGGACACCCACCGTCCAACCCAGGACATTCAGGTCTTCCTGCGTGCGTAATGCTCGGTAACCAAACGTCTCAGCCTGGGTTGCCAGGGTCGCCTCGTTCAAGAGCGGCACGTTGCTCTTACCCATGACGTGCAGGTTGATGGAATAGAGCGCAGTCATCACCAGGATGCCGCTCAAGAGGCCGTTGATTTTGAATTTGGTGTGCAGGATGCCGGTGACAGCGCCAGCGAGCAAACCTGCGCCGAACCCTGCCAGCGTTGCCAACCAGGGCGACCAATGATGAACCAGCAGTGTGGCCGTAACTGCTGCCCCGAAGGTGATCGAACCGTCCGCCGTGATGTCGGGGAAGTTAAAAACGCGAAAGCTCAGGTACACCCCCAACGCTAACATCGCCAGGATTAAGCCCATCGTCGTTGAACCAATGAGCAATGTCATAATACGGAATGAGTTTGGGGCAACGAGAAAACCAACGACCCGATCCAGCAGGCACCGCGCATCAAGTCGGTTTGTCCGACACCTTCGAACTCACGCTGGTCAGCCAGCAGATGCATGACCGATTGCGCGGACTCGGTGCCGAGCAGCGAAGCGACTGCGTCCCTGATTTCGAGCTTGCCCTTGGGCAATGCCCGGTATGGAAAGACCGCGGCATGGAAGTGGCCGTGAGCATCGGTGCCGGGCCCAACCGGGCGTAGACCAGCGGCCATCCCCGGCTGAGGCGCTCGTGCGGCCAGGCCAGTGATCAGGAGGAGATTCCGTTCGTCTGTGCGCTCAGTCGTGAAGGTCAACCAGTCACGCACGCCCGGAAAGTCCAGCAACCGTTGGCCGCGCGCGAGAGCAGGGGAACGTTTGACCGTCGCTCCGACAATGCTGGCACTCTCCACCAGCATCGCCAGCGCGGCCGACGGAGCGTTTAGCTCTTCCAAGACCGCCTCTACCAGGGCTCCCAGGCTGATGGTCCCTTGCTCGTTTCGATTCGCCTCGAACCGTACCAACCGTGAAAATTGGCCTTTGGCAGTCAGCCCGTAAAGCAACTGCAACTCAGGGACCAGTTCGCCCTCTGTGGCTTGATAGTCCGGCACGCTGCTCCCATCGGTTGGTTGGGTCACGGCCACGCCAGCTATCGCCAGGCTTTCACCGAACCGGCTTTCCGTCTCCTCCGGTCGAAGGCCAAAAGCCCCCAGCCCGACCGCCAGGATATCCGGCGTGCAACGTAGGCTTTGGCTTTGCGCCGCGGATAGCTGCCCTTTGGCAAACGCTTCGGGGGAGCCCAACAGCGCACTTTCCAGCGGGCCGGACGCAGAGAGGGAATAGGACTCAAATTCCACTCCAGCCCGTTGCCAGCGGCGCGGAGAAGCATCCCCGGACACGGCCGGCTGTGCCGGAGGAACGGTACTTTGCGGCGCGCTAATCAGGAGGGCGACCAAGCCCGACAACCGGAGCACGGACAGGACAGGGCCGATCGGGCGCAGGACCCGCACAACGCCTCCAATCCCTTTGAGCTGGCGGTAATACTTGAGGATGACACGAAGTCCGGCCGAGCTGATATAACTCACCTCGGCAAAATCAAGGTCCAACTCGTGTTGGCCGGCGCGGATGGCGGCTTCCATTGCTTTGGCAACGTGGTCGGCCCAATTGGCATCGAGGCGTCCCTGGAGCCGCAACACACAGCGGGAATCTTCGGATTGAACGTTGATGACCATGAGTGCCTTCAGTTCGAAGCTTGGCCGCGCCGTAATAGGTCCGGCGGAATAACCACTCCAACCGCGGCAGCCGCGGCGAGGTTGAACCTGTACGTAATCGTTTCCACCAGTTGAAACGGGATCTGCGCGGGGGATTCCCCATGCAATACTTTCGCCGCGATTTGGCCCGAGACCACGCCACCGTCGTAGAAATCGCGTGAGATGGCCATAAACGCGCCATTTCTGACCTGGGCGGAGGCGAAACTGAGCAATGGCAAACGGGCGCGCTGCGCGGCTTGGGCGACGCTCGCGAAGCTGGCGCCAGTGAGGTTATCACTGATCTGGCAAAAGGCATCCAGGTTGCGGGAGCAGAGAGCGGTGGCGGCGTCTGGGATGTCGCCAGTGTTGCTCACGGGGACCACCTCCACCTCAAACCCCAAACGCGTGGCGACCTTGAGCAATTCATCTTTGTAGAAAACAGAGTTGACCTCGCCGGGGGCGAAGAGAGTTCCGATGCGTTTGACATGCGGCATGCATTGGCGGAGGGCGGCCAGGGCCTCTGCATGAGGCGCCGGAAGATAAGCGCCCGTAACGGTGGGAGCGTGGTCACGGTCACTCTTGCCGGCCCCTGCAAGGAGAGGGTTGGCCACCAACGAGAAGACGATCTTACAGCTCCCACCACGGCGCAGAGCTGCTTGCAACGCCGGGGTAGTGCAAACGATCAGCAGGTCTGTCTGATCAGACACAGCGGCGTCGATCATCGTGCTCAGCGCGGCCATGTCGCCCTGCGCGTTGCGGACCCGCAGCTCGACATCGCGCCCGGGTTTGAGGCCGGCCTTTTCCAGTCCGGCCCGAATGCCTTCCCGATTTTCCTCCACGTTCGGAGTGTCGATGTACTCGATCACATCAACTTTGAACGTGCGGCCCGGTGAGTTCGCCTGTTTGCGGCTGCGATCAGCCGGTTTGGCCCCGCCTGCTTCTGCCTCTTTGACAACTGCATCGGGGAACTTGATACCGAGCTTGGCGGCCTGCGCCTGGTCCAGCCAGACCACCTTTTCCGACACGTTCTCGATCGGAATTCGCGCGGGGCTTTCACCCAACAGGACGCGTGCCAGCGGTTTGCCAAGATAATAACCCGGACGGTAAAAACCGAGGCCGACACAGGCCAAGGCGCCGCGCTTGGCCAAATCCGGGTCATCGACGAACAGCGGTAGCCTGGCATCTCGCGTCGCTTTGACCACGGCATCAAACCCCTGGGTGACTGTATTGTCACCTTGGATGTAGATGGCATCGACCGAGCGTCCGGACAGCGCTTGGGCAGCTTGGAGCACCTCAGAAGGGCTGGCTACGGTGACCTCCTCCAACTTCAGCCCGGCCTTTGCGAACACGTCTCGGGCCACAGAAATCACTTTTACCGAATTCGCTTCGGAAGCGTTGTAGATCGTGCCGACCGATTTTGCTGCCGGCAGGGTTTTGCGAATGACATCGACCATCTCCTGCACCGGCGGGAAAGATCCAATACCGGTCATGAATGGGAGGTGATCCGTAAACGTTTTCCCCGCCCCGGCAGCGACCGGGTCCGAGCAATACGTGAAGACCACTGGTTTACGTTTTACCAAGCCACAAGCGCCGCTGATGACCGGCGTGCTCATAGGCACGATCACGTCCACGTCCGAGCCGTCAAAGTTCTGGAGCATCGCGGATATGTTGGGGATCTCGGCCTGCGCGTGGGCTCGCCGCACCTCGAGATTCTTGCCCTCTTCGAAACCGAGTTCGTGCAGCCCTTCAAAGATGCCCTTCATACAGAGGTCGGCCCCCGCCTCCGGGGCAAAATAAGCGAGGCCGATTTTATAGGTCCGGCCAGGTTGAGGTTTTGGAAGCGCTTTTTCGGCGGTAGCGGTGAAGACGGGCAGATTGGTGCCGGTGGCCGTGATCGAACCGGCTGCATCTCGCTTAAGTGTTTCAGGGATCGTCCAGCGATCCCTCAGGCTGGCCAGGATGTTCTCGTTGTAGAGGAAGATGATCGGAACAAAATTGTCGATCGGCAGGTCTGCGGGATTTTTGCCATCCAGCACATCGGCCGCGATGGCGCCCACATGCCGGCCGATCTCAACGTAATTAGACCCAAGGTCAAAAAGCGAACCCCGGGCTACGGTCGGTGGAAGGACGGAGAAAACTGGAATTCCCGCGCGCCGGCAGGCGGCGATCACCTGATCGGTCGCCAGGCTCACCGTCACATCGCCCGTAATAAACATGCACTCCGCACCCCGAGCGATCACCGAGTTCGCCGATTCAAGAACGGCCGCGCTGTTTTCCACGTTGCTCTCGATGAGAGTTATTCCCATGTCGGCGCAGACGCGTCGGGCCATTTTCGTTTGCGCGAGAGAGTTCGCCTCGGCAGCGTTCCAGACCAAACCAACCGATTTGAGCTCCGGCCGCATCAGCCTGGCGGTCTGGAGAATCCGCTCCACGGGCTGTATACAGCCCGCGCCGGCCAGGTAAGGGGGGTGGATCAGATGGTTGGTCGGGTCGATGCCGACCCCGGCTGAGTAAGGATCGGATACCAAGCCAAAGACATGCCGCGTGCGCGAGGCAGCCCGGTTCGCATTGTGAACGGTCTGAAGCGAGACGGTGCTGACGCTCAGAATCAAATCAAAGCCGCCGCTGCTGACCTCTTTGCCAATGGCATTGGCGGTGCCGATGTCGCCTTCGGCATTATAGCGACGCAATTCCAGCCGTTCTCCTTCGACGTAGCCGCGCTCCGCCAGGGCTTGGAGTATCCCATCGGCGCCCTGGTCGAGGACGTCGAGAGACGCGTACTGAACCAACGCGACCCGCAATGCCTTTTCGGTTTGCGCCGAGGTGGAAGGGGCTTTGCGGGCGCGATTCCGCGAGCCGCGGTCAGTGTAGAGCAAGACCCCCGCGGCGAGTGCGATGAGGCCCAGACCTAAGCCGAGCCTTCGGAGAGTTTCAAGCATACCGGCTGTGGAGCATGTTGGATCGTGCGGGACTTTGACTGACTACGGAAATGCTGCCACGCCAGCTCCCAACCAGTCCAGTCGTTTGTCCATAATCATTCTTGCGCAGGTGCATCCTGGCCGTACCACCGTCGCCATGGTTGGCCTGGCCCTTTCCACTAACCGTGAGGAATTCGGGGCCAGCAACCGCGGTTTCTGGTCGCAATATCCGACCGACTGTCGTGCGGTTCCTTTGACCCCGGCGTCGGTGCCCAGCGTTCAACCCGCTTCAACGTCGGAGCGCGAATCCACGCTTAGGCAGCATGAATGCCGCGCTCAGGTCCAGGGGTTGAAAGCAACGAACTTCAGTTGAACGGACGCAGTGCCCATTCTTTCATCATGGCCGACGGAATCGAAGGCCCCGCTAGACCCCATCCAAGCCCTTGTGAAGGGTTACGATGTTTTTGCCATCCAAACGGACGTATTGCATGTCACGCGACATTTGCCGCAACAGATACAGGCCCCACCCGCCGATTCGACGGTCCTCCAGCGTCGGACTAAAATCCGGATCAGGCACCAGCAATGGATTGAAAGCACGCCCGTCATCGGCGAATGTCAGCACAAACCCATCTTCTGACAACGAAAGGCTGACCTCAAGCGTGTGCTCGTTCATATCGTCGTAGCCGTACTTGATGCAGTTCGTTGCCAGCTCCTCGACCGCAAATCGAGCGAAGTATTGAACTTCCTCGGAGGCTGCACGCTCGGCGAGCCATCTCGAGACGGCGTCACTGGCCGAGGCTACCGAATCCATGCGGCTCTGGAACTGAAGCGTCAGTTGCTCAGCCATGATCGAGGCTGCGCAAGCCAAGTGTAGCTGCCAGCCGCTTCCAGATTGTTTTCGTTCATCCCGCAAAAAGATTCAGCGGCGCGTTGAGTGTGCGGAAATCTTGTCGCCAAGTCCAGCGGCCGCCAATCTCCCCCATGCCGCAGCTCAGTTATGCGCCTCAACCGCCCACCGTTTCCCCGCGAGGTCTTTCCGCCGCTTGACACAGCGCCTTGCTTGCTTAGCGTACGCGCCATGCTCGGATGGCCAGTTTACTCTGTGGTCGTAGTGACGATGTGCCGATGCCGTTAGACCCGCCCGTTCCCCCTGTTGCGGAAATAGCCGTGGACCAAAGCGGCTTCGAGTGGCCGGTCGCGTTCATGCGGCGGGAGCACTTCAAGAAGGGCGACTGCCTGTTCAAGATGGGGGACCGCGCCGAAAAGCTCTTTTATATAGCGAAGGGCTCAATCCGTCTGCCTGAGTTAGGCCGACTCGTTACGGCGGGGCAAGTCATCGGGGAAATGGGCATTTTCTCTCCGAATCGCTCTCGGAGCGCTAGCGCCTTCGCCGAGGAGGATCTCGAGACCTATACCATGGGCGCTGATGAAGTTCGCCGCCTGATGAGTCGCGACCCGGGGCTCGCGACGAGTCTCATCGAGGTGATCATCAAGCGGATGATGGAGCACCTCAGGGCTGAGGCTGAAGCCAGGGAGCGTATCAACACTGAACTGCGCATCGCCCGCAGTATCCAGACGAGCATGTTGCCGCGCGTCTTCCCGCCCTTTCCAGAGCGGAAGGAGTTTGAAATTTATGCCATCATGGAGCCGGCCAACGAAGTAGGGGGTGATTTCTACGACTTTTTTCTCGTCGGGGAACACAGGCTCTGTGTCCTCGTGGGCGATGTTTCCGGCAAGGGTGTGCCCGCCGCGCTCTTTATGGCCCTCAGCAAAACGCTCTTGCGCCGCGAAGCGATGGAGGGCCATTCAACAGCCGAGATCCTGGCCCGAGTCAATAACGCGCTTTGCGCCGAGAATCGCGAGTGCATGTTTGTGACCGTTTTTTGCCTGAGCTTAAACACCCGGACCGGCGAGGCGGAATGTTGCACCGCAGGGCACAGCCCTCCCTTGTTCTGCTCCAGCGAGGGCCTGGTTGCATTCCCCGACCCCCCTCCCGGCATCCTGGTTGGCTACGAAGAAAACCTTCGTTACGAATCGAGAACTCTGCGGCTGCGACCCGGCGACACGCTATTCCTCTATACGGATGGGGTGACCGAGGCGGAGAATCCGAAGCATGAACCCTTCTCTGAGGAGCGGTTCAAAGCTTCAATCCAGTCGCGGCGGTCCAGTGGACTGCAAGAAATCGTTGCCGGAGTGAGGCAGGACGTCGTTCAATTTACGCAGCAGCAACCGCAGTCAGACGACATCACGTTACTCGCATTGAAGTACCTGGGATATCCGCCGCGCGCACAAACTATATAACGGTGAACTCTCGCTGGGCTTGACAAGAGCCTAATCCTGGTTCGGCTCGGCCTAAGGCGGCGGTCTTTTTTCGTGTAAACATGAGGTGACGGCTGGTCGCTCGTTTGACGCAACGGATCCAACGCGTTGAGTTCAGCATCAGGCTAGGTTTGACCAAGATGGGCAAAACTAGACGTTCACGAAAGCGCCGACCCACCCACCGCCTCCAAGTATGCAGCGCATGAATCCTTTAGTTTCCTTAGTTTAATCGTGCCGACGCCGTTTTCTGAGGTTCGAGGCCGTTTATGGCATGGACGCTGCCTTCCGCCTTCACCGATTCAAAGCATTATCACTCATGAATTCAGACGGTAACCCGGTCTGCTCCTCACCGGTGCGCGATTATCTCGAGCAACTCCACGCCGAGCTCAGCGGGGTCACCGAGGGTCAACCCGCCACCTACATACCAGAGCTGGCAAAAGCGAATCCGAACTGGTTTGGCATCTGCCTCGTAACGGCAAGTGGTGCCGTCTATGAGGTTGGCGATTCGCGCCAGCAGTTTACCATCCAGTCGATCTCGAAGCCCTTCGTCTATGGGCTCGCGCTCGAAGACTGTGGCCGCAGCCATGTCTTGACGAAGATCGGGCTGGAACCGACCGGCGATGCGTTCAATTCGATCAGCCTCGATCCGAGCACCGGGCAGCCCAGAAACCCCATGATCAACGCAGGCGCAATTGCCGCAGCCGGACTTATTGCAGGCAAGACCGCCAATACCCGCTTCACCCGGGTGCTGGAGATGCTTGGGGCTTACGCAGGTCGAGGGCTCACCCTCGATTCCGCGGTGTATCAGTCCGAGAGTGAAACGGGCCATCGCAATCGGGCGATCGGCTATATGCTGCGCAATTTCGACATTCTCACCGATGACCCAACGCCCTCCGTAGAGCTCTACTTTAAGCAATGCTCGGTGTCGGTGAGCTGCCGAGACCTGGGAATTATGGCTGCAACGCTCGCCAACGGTGGGATAAACCCGTTGACGCGAAAGCAAGCCATTCGTGGCGAATACATCGAGAGCGTGCTTAGCGTGATGGGATCCTGCGGGATGTACAATTATGCGGGGGAATGGATCTACAAGATTGGGATGCCGGCGAAAAGCGGAGTGGCTGGCGGGATCATCGCGGTACTTCCTGGGCAACTTGGGATCGGCGTTTTCTCCCCGCCGTTGGACGCGCAGGGGAACAGCGTGCGCGGAATCCGGGTTTGCGACCGCCTTTCACACAGCCTGGATCTGCACCTATTCAATCGACCGAGCTCGGGACAGTCGGTCATCCGCTTGAAGTTTACTGGGGCAGAAGTGAGCTCGAGCCGAATGCGGACGAGTGAGGAGAGCCAGGCCCTGGCTCGTCTCGGCTCGCAGGTGAGGGTCTATCATCTGCAGGGGCACTTGATCTTCACCACTGCCGAAGTGGTGGTCAGTGACATCATCAACGGGCCAACTGCTCCGGACTTTGTGTTGTTGGACTTGAAGCGCGTCTTGAGTCTGAACGAGAGCGCCTGCCATCTGTTCTATCAACTCCTGTTGAAGCTCTGGGCTCTCCGCAAATCTCTCGCTTTTACCCATGTCGGCCACCTGCCGCTGTTGCGGCGTTTGATGAAACGCAAGCTGGCGGGGCAATATGAAGAACTGTTTCGCGTGTTCGAAGACATGGATCCAGCTTTGGAATGGTGCGAGAACCAACTGTTGGACACGGCGCAACTCGGTTTAAGGGCTGAACGCACCGCAAGCGTACGGGAATACGACCTTTTCGACGGCCTGTCTGGAGACGAGTTAGCTATTGTCGGCTCTTTGCTCCGGCGGCATGCGTATGCGCCAGGCACCGTGATCATTCAGGCCGGCGACGACGCGCAGGAGCTTTTCTTTGTGGCTCGAGGCATCGTCAGCGTGTTGGTCACCCTCGGTTCTGGAGCTTTAAAGAGACTGGCCAGCTTTTCGGCGGGAATGGCTTTTGGGGAGATGGCGATCCTCGACCGGGCTCCGCGCTCTGCTACGGTCAAAGCGGATACTGAGGTCGAGTGCGATTTACTCACCTTGGATGACCTTACGCGGCTGGGTGAATCCTGGCCCGGCATCAAGATTAAACTTTCCAGCACAGTGGGATCCGAAGCTTGGAATTCACGTGACTTGAAGTCGCG
>JADMIO011426174.1_pt1 | contig 96063 bp, 94 predicted proteins | sample 8958161 | NCBI WGS metagenome assembly JADMIO01 (sample SAMN16585339, study PRJNA669376) | soil metagenome | isolation source: Crop rotation soil | place: USA: Cullars Rotation, Alabama | collected 2011
CGCGACAACTTGTCCACGTGGAATTCTAAGCTTAGGATCCCAATGTGCTGGAAAGGTGTTCCACACACGCCGTGCGTTTCCTGTACGCCATCAACGCCATGGTGCTCCCGCATTAGGCAATTCGCTTCCCTTCGCGCAGATTGTTCCCGGAAGCACGCAATCCAGTCGTGCCCCGTGAAAGAAATTTATGAACAGTTTTGATAAAACTCGACCCTCGAGGTTCGGCACTCTAAATTCGGCTCCGGCCGATCTGGTCCGATCCGTCCGAAACTTCGTCCCCAATTCGTGTGTATACCAGTTAATTCGTGTTTCAACCAGCATCCCTTCGCTGACATCGGGTCGAAACGCTGGCTGCTCTTCCTCCGCGCGCGTCCCGTCTCTGCGGTTTAAGAGTTTCTCTCAACTGGGTTTCATTCCGAACTTCGGGATTCCCTTGCCACAATTCTCCCTTCACCGCGCCGGGAATTCGCGGATCGTCGCTGAAGGTTCCGTGAGGTTCGCCGAGCCTCCATTGAAGATTGCGGAAGGTTGGGCGCGGTTGGTGAAGGTTGCGCGTGGTTGCAAAAAATTCTCTCAAATTGAAGGTTGGACCCGGATTAAACCTTCAATCCACTTTACCCATCTTGGGACCCGTTTGCTTCCCGTAGCCACCGACGTAAGAAGGTGGAATTCTTTTCGTGCGGCGCTCAAAACTCGGCGATCGGCATTCAAAATGCCCATCAACCACTCAGGTCAAACACTTTAGCGCCCGTTTGGCCTGCCGTTTGACCAACTCGGATCGGCATAATCCCATGTCATTCCAGCACTTTACAAAAATTTCAAAGGTCAAACACTTTGCCAAAAATATCGTGGTGTTTGACCCAAACGTTTCACTTCCACTCCAAATAGCGCCATTCAAAACTTCGCATTGGATCCTTCCTCCGGTAGGGCGGTGCTGCGTCGCCGCCACGTTCAACGATCAAAACCTGTCCCGGCGCGCTGGCATTAGAAAATCTCACTTCCAAATTCGCAGTTCAACGAGCCTCCCCGAGCGCTCTCTCCAAAACGGAGACTTCGATCAACTTGCTCGCTTTCTCACTCGCTGCCAATCGCTACCCACGCACCGCCGCCTCGATCTTGGCGACATCGATCTTCTGCATTTCCATCATTGCCTGGAACGCGCGCTTCGCCACGTCACCGCCTTTCGCTATCGCTTCCACTAAAACGCGGGGCGTGATCTGCCACGACAGACCCCATTTGTCTTTGCACCACCCGCACGCGCTCTCCGCCCCACCGTTGCCGACGATTGCGTTCCAATAGCGGTCAGTCTCCGCTTGATCTTCGGTGGTGATTTGAAACGAGAAAGCCTCGCTGTGTTTGAACACCTTCCCGCCGTTCAGGCCAAAGCACGCCACGCCGCAGACCGTAAAATCGACCGTCAGAACGTCGCCGGCCTTGCCACCGGGGAAGTCGGTCGGCGCCCGGCGCACCGGGCCCACTGTGCTGTCGGGAAAAGTTCGCGCGTAAAAACGGGCGGCTTCTTCCGCGTCATTGTCATACCAAAGGCAGATTGTGTTCTTCTTCATGGTTTCGGTTTCTTCTTAAATCGTTTCGGCAATCTGCTCGTTCAACTATCCTGCCAGGCTTGCCGCTAAACTTACTCGCAAACATTTCCCGGCAATGCAACACACAAACGCTTCGGCGGAGTTTTCATGGCCCGGCTTCCCAAAAACTAATCCCTTTACATACATAGCGGTACAATGTATAGATAACTGAACGAACAATTGACCATGGTTTCTTCCGTCCTCGGCGGATTATGGAAAGGACAATATGTTTAATCTCGAGCAATCGATCTCAGAATGGCGCTGGCAGGTGGATTCCGCCGGCCTTAACAACCCAGACATCCTGGACGAACTGGAAAGTCATCTCCGCGAGGATTGGGCACGGCGCGTGGACTCGGGAGAAAGCGAGGAGCAGGCCTTCGAGGGCGCCTTGCAAGGCGTTGGCGAGACCGGCTTGCTCAAACACGAATTCGCAAAACTCCGCGGAAATAAGTGGGCGTGGTTCAATAACCTCAAGGCCGTGCTGGCCAGGGCTTTTGTTTCAAGCCCCTCGTTGAGCACATTTACTCCGGGCGCGCGGTGGACATTGGAACTTGCCCGGCAGGAAGCCCCTCGCCTTCATCACAACTTTGTCGGCACCGAACACGTCCTGCTCGGCCTCCTGACCCTCGAGGAGGGAGTTGTTCCGAACGTTCTAAAAAAAATGGGACTGAATCGTGAAGCTGTAAGGCGCCAAATCGGGAATTGGGTGAGTGCTTTCCCAGTCGGCAAAGCGTCGGGCTGTATTCCATACACTCCTCGGGTCAGGAAATCACTCCGGCTTGCCGCCCGGGAAGCCAAGGTTTTCCGGAACGCTCCCGTGGGAGCAGAACATATTCTGCTGGGCTTGATCCTGGAAGGTGACGGCGTGGCTGGGCGTGTTCTGAGGGATTTCGGTCTCACTCCTGAATTGACCCGTGAGGAAATCATGAGGGTCCAGGGCCGTAAGATCGACATCTAAAGGCATAGCGTGCCGAAGGCCCTCCTTGTATCGTCAGGCGGCCTTGAAAAAGAGTTCGGGGGAGGTTTGGAATTTATCGGAAATCTCCTGGTAGGATGGTTCCTCTGGTCCGCCCAGGCGGATGAAATAGCGGCGGCCATCCTGCAGGCGGAGTACGCAATCAAAGGCTTTCCAGCCCTCGAGAGGGAACGGAAGAGCGGGCAGCCCCTGTTTCAGCTCCGAGAGTTCGCGTTCCACCACAACGAGTTGTACAATTTTCGGCCCCACAAAACGTTCTCCGGATATTATCGGAGGATTTTGAGAACAGGTTTAGAAGGAGCTCGGAGAGTTGCCAACAGGTAGGGAATGGACCCCATACCCAGCGTGTGATGAAAGAACAAACTCGTTGGCGGTAACACAAAGGTACGCGCAAGCGACTAAAGGGAAAAGGGCAGGCTGTAATGGCCTGCCCTTACTTTTGCAGCGGCGGTCAACCGGTTCAGTGGGTGGGGATCCCTGGAAAAATCCGCCGCCGCACGCTGGAACTTCCAGCCAGCTAACCCAGAGCTTAGTCCCAATATGTACAAGGGTTTTTTGTGCTGAACCGACTGTAGGATTTGCTGTTGAAGGGAGTATTCCAATGCGAAGCCGGAAATGCAATCGCGAAAAATTGCAGGAGCTAGAGCAAGAGCATCAGATCAGGATGGGGCAGAGCTATTTCCGGGGCTTCTTTGAAGCGTCATTATCGCTCGCGAGCCATCGCAATCCTCGGGCGGTTTGGAACACGGAAAAGAAAAGCAAAGCCCCGCCGAGCGGCACGAGAAGAATGCCCAGGCCGGGATCGCCTTCGTGCAAATAGAATCCACCCAGGAAAAAGCCTGCGGGCATGAGCAAGGCTGCGCCGAGCAGAGTGGCGGAAGCGGCGGAACATTTGCGCGGTGGCCAATCCGGCAATAGCCGCACAGTGAAGGCGAAGGCAAGGTTGACCAAGGCGAGCAAAGTGCCGTGCGCATGAGCCAGCGTCCACATGAGGCGCCGCGTTTCGTTGGAGACTTTCAGATAAGCGCCGACTTTGAATCCGTGCAAAGCCTCCAGCACCAGGCCAAGTGTGAGGAAAATGAGCAACGACCACCAACCCCAACGTAAGTGACGCTTCGCGACCGCGGCGGAGTCCACGCTCGTGCCTTGCGTCACTGTTGGGGCAGGTTTCACGCTCGCCTTAGTCGCATTCATTCGAGGAGATCCATGGAATGATCGTCACGCTGATTCAAGAGTCGCTGGAAAGCAGGCTGGTCAATCGTTCCATTCGGTTGGACCAACACCGGCTTCATGCTCTCACCCGGCGCGGTGGTTTTCCAGGTGTCGAACGCGCGAACTCTAGCGTCGGCCCGCTGTTCAGGCTGACTAACGAAATCATAGGTAAAGCTGCCGAAGCCAGGCAAACGCTTGAGCGAACGTTGCGCGACGTAGCGGACGGCGGCGTAGGGATCGTCCAGCAATTGTGCCAAATAAGGGGCTTGCCAGTTTGTGCCGGAGACGGCTTTGGCAGGTTCCCAGCCCATATGCCAGGCCACGATGGCGCGTTGGCCTGCATCTCCTCGGAGCGCCCAGGTCGCGGCGGCAGAGATGGTGCGGTCCTCTTCGGACAGAGGGGGCTTCGGAGTTTTAAACCAGGCGGATAATTGGTTGGCTGTCCAGTCGAGGGATTTGTCCAGATGACACAGGTTGCACGCGTTTGGACGGCCGGTTTGGACGTTATTCAGCACGCTGGGGCTGCTGATTTGGTGACTGCGAATTGCTTTGAGGAGACCGTAGGTGGTATGGGGCATATGGCAATTGTAGCAGAGGCTTCCGGTTGAGCCGCTCGAATGGTGGGTATGCGCGCTCAAGTCTTTCTTAAACCGCTGATGGCACTGTACGCAGGCATGGTTGCCATCCATGCCGCGCGAAAGCTGATCATCTGAACTCAGGTTGCTGTGCATGGAATGACAGGAGAGGCAGGAAAGCTCGCCTTTGATGTAACAAGGGGAATAGACGAGACCATTGTATTCGCGGCCGCTGACGCGAATCATGCCGTCCCCCCAAAAGCTCCCCTGAAGAATCGAGTGGCTGTTACTGGTGACAAGAAGCGTTTCGGTGCGATGGATATTCTTCTCAGGGCGGATGAGTGGGGCATCGGTTTCCAGGATTCCATCAGCGCCCGGGCGATAACGGGAACCTTTCTGAAACCAATCCTTGCGAATGTTTTGGCGGGTGGCATGGCATTGCCCGCAAACTTCGGAGGCCTTGCGGGTGCTCAGCCGGCCCGGATTGACAATTGTGTCGTCGCCTTCCCCTCGATGATGCAGAGCGTAGCGGCGCGCCGGAGATGAGTTCTCGCGAACATGCTTCGCGGCGAGGCCATGGCATGCTTCGCACGAGATTCCAAATTCCGCCGTGCGGGTCGCCAGGAGGTAAGACTCCGGGTCCTGCCGAGGTTCACCGGCGGTGCTGTGGCAGGCAAAGCAGTTGAGGTTCCAGGTCTGGAAAGATTTATCGGATTGCGGATCTTTCAGAAAGATATCGTCACGCGGCGCCCAGCGTTGATCTTCGAGGAGGTACGAGAATGGGAAATTGAACTGTTGATTGCCATATTTGCCAGGGACCCAAAAGGCTTGCATATGATGCGAGCCTGTGAGCATGCAGATGCGTTTCTTGACCCGAGGAGGATTTGGCTCAGCGGTCGGTGCGATCGAAGTTTTTCCGGTTTTATATTTGTATTCCTCCATCGCGCGGATGTAGCGCCAATCCGGATCAATCATATCCACCCAAAACTCATCTCCGCGCCGTTCAAGGAAGAACTGCTCCCCGCGCCATTCCAGACTCACGTTGTTGAAGTTGGCTTTGACCGCCGCCGGCGTGGCAAGCTGCGTCATCGTGCGGTGATAAGAACGATGCCAGGAGTCGAACTGGGAGCTATGACAGGAGCGGCACACATCCGAGCCCGCGTATTCGGGGAGTCCCTGCTGGGGAATTTGCGATTGAAGTGAGTTGAGGGACTGGGCGTTGCGTTGCAGATGGCCCTGCCAGATGACAACTCCGGCGGTTGTGGCGAACACGCCCGCGAGAATCCAAAGCAGAAGGCGAGGCGTTCGGCAATGCTTCCAGACGAAGAAAAGCATCGTTCCGAGCAGCAGCGCAATCAGCAACCATTCAGCCAGCATAATTGGCCCGAGAATTGGTCATTCTGCCCTGCTCGACCCGACTTTCGCTCGCTTTAAATCCGGAAGCGGGGATGATTCTTCCAATCGAAACGGCTGCCGCCATGAAGCTTTCTGACTGGCTTCGGCAGGAATTTAGTGACGACTGGGAATTGGTAAATCACGTGACGCCCAAGAGCGTCTGCCGCGATAGAGGCTGCCGTTTTCAGATCCTTACGGAGGAAATGGAGAAAGAGGCGGTGTTTGCAGAGCATCTTCCACTCGGTCAAACTGAACTGTTTTACAAACTGCCGGTAATTATCATCGGGCATAGATAATGTTTCCCCAGAGAAAAGATCCCTGGGGGCTCTAGCGCCCTATTATGAGAAAGCCAAGCTGGATTTCAAGCGTTGTCTTTGGAAATTAAACGCGTCGGAAAGCCTATTTGCCCCTGAAACGACCAAAAACAAAATATTACTGGATCGGCTTCAGGATGGCCTCGGCCTGGGCAATCTTGTTAGGAGCGGTCAGGGCAGCGAGCTTGCGGTGGCGCGCATCCGGCGATTCTTTGGCGAGTAAATTGACCTCAAGATAAAACTTTTCCATATCCGCACCATTGGCGGATATCAGGGCCTGAAATGCGGGTAACAAGCGGTAATAAGCGTCGATGGTGTTCAATCGCGCATTGTTGAGCGGCTTCGCCATCCATTTATCATAATCACTGGCCCCACTCCATTGGGTGGACTTCAACGATTCATAATCCCGGCGGAGTGTTTGAAAAATATCGATTTTACCCTGTCGTTTAGAAGCGAGGAGGGCGTTCGGATCGGTGTTGCCATCGGGCGTAGCAGTGGTGGCGTACAGTTTTTCGAGTTTATGCCGAGCGCCAAGCACGAGATTGACGAACTGCTCGGTGCGGCGATTTTCAGCCATGTATTGGTCGTATGCGCTGGCATTCCCTTTAGACAACATCCAACGCCGCATCGCCTCCTGCGCCACAGCAGTGGCGAAGGCTTCGCTGAAGTCCGTATCGCCATTCACGAAAAGACGCTGATGTGCCAATTCATGGAAAACGGTTTCGGCCAAATCAGTGTCCGATTGAGAAATGAAGGTGTTCAAGACGGGGTCATCGAACCAGCCAAGCGTGGAATATGCCTGGACGCCGCCGACATACACATCCAAATGCTGCTTTCCGAGCTGCGCAGCGTAATCGCGGGCGTCCTTCTCGGAGAAGTAACCGCGATACTTGGCCCGCCCGACAACGGGATACCACCATGACTTTGGCTCAAGTGAGAACTCGGGGGCCGCGTGGACGTTCCAGACCACAAAATCGCGGTGGAGGTCGGCATACTTCTGATAATGGCCCTTGACGGGGAGGTTCAAATCTTTGCGAGCGAATTCACGGATTTCCAGCACCAGCCTGAGCTTGTGCTTCAATTTCTCGGGAGCCTGCGGGTCGGCCAGGACTTCACTGATGGGCCGGCGATTGGCCAGGATCTGGCATTGGCCTTTGACGGCTTGTTTGTAGTAGGAGACGGTTTGGCAACCGCTGACCAGCAGGAAACTGAACGCAAAAAGAAATAACAGAGCCCATTTACGGGCCCGTCCGCGAAAAAGCAAAACGGCTCTCATTAAAACTCCAATCCAGTTAGACTGAACCTGAGCATTTTGCAAACGGAGAGTTTGAATTCGGCCTAAAAATCTTTGGGCAGGAGGGCCCGGGCCATCGATTCCGCGAATTTCGAGAGTTGATTCGCGGGGTATTTCGATGAAAATTGCGGAATATGAAAACGATGGCGAATAACCTTTTGACAATTCCACGGTGGCTTAGCTGCGCGACACTCATGGCAGGGCTGATAGCAATTTCGTCCGGCCAACTGGGCGCTGCTCAGAAGGAAAAGAAGGATTCCAATGCTGATACGATTAAAACCGGAGAGGGGTCTGTGGTTATCCATCCGGTGAACCATGCGTCCGTGGTGCTGGAGTGGAATGGGAAAACGATCTATGTGGACCCAGTGGGGGGTGCGGAAAAATTCAAAGGTTTTCCCAAACCAAATCTAATTCTCGTGACGGACATTCACCCCGATCACACGGACAAGAATACCTTGAAAGCGTTGGTGACGGGCAATACGACCATCGTGGCGCCAAAGGCAGTCCAGGACCTGTTACCGGAAGACCTTAAAAAACTAACGACGGTAATGCAAAACGGGGAGCACGGAACCGTGCAGGATTTCAAGCTGGAGGCTGTCCCCATGTATAACCTGACAAAGGAGCGGCTGAAATACCATGAGAAGGGCCGGGGCAACGGATATGTTTTAACGCTTGGCGGCAAGCGGATCTATTTCAGCGGAGACACGGAGGACATTCCTGAGATGCGTCAATTGAGGAACATCGATGTGGCGTTTGTCTGCATGAATTTGCCGTACACGATGACGCCGGAACAGGCAGCGGCGGCGGTGAAGGAATTCAAGCCTAAGGTCGTATATCCCTATCATTATCGCGGCAGTGATCTGGACAAATTCAAATCATCGGTTGGCGAGAGTTCCGGGATCGAAGTGCGGATTCGTGATTGGTACGCGAAAAAGGCCGGGGAGTAGGAAGAGTCGGATATCAAACTCGATAGCCAGAGTCGAGCCCGTGCAGTTCAACCCATTTTCCTGACCGGGTGGCCGGCTTGGCAAACGCTTCGAGCAAGCCTGCGATGAGGAGGCTTCGTTCGAGCGGCCAGGGCTGGTCCCCTGTTTGGAAGAAATGTTCGACTGTTGCGGCCAGCAGGTCGAAGTGGCGTTCCGCCGGGGCGGGGGCCCGCAGGAGTTGCGCAGAGAGCACTTCGTTCCCGCGAACTGCGAAATTAAAGTCCGCCACTACTCCATCCAGAACAAGGATGGCTGAACGAAGGCCATCGCGATGTTCCAGCAGCCAGCCCCGCGGGTTGCGCGCGAGCTTTTGCACCAGCCCAAGTTTGACGAGATCCTGCGTTCGCGCGTCCAGCAAAGCATCGCCCTGAGGTGTATCGGAGCGCGCGAGAGCGGCTGAGAGCAAATCCCAGGACCACAACCCTCGATCGCCCGCGCGCCAGAATTCACGGCCCTCAAGGAAGCGCACACGCCGGACACCCGTTTCGCCTCCTTTCCGCCCTTCGACTACGGGCAGCAACCCTTCGAGGCCATGTAGTTCAGCTCCACGCAAGGAGGCGGGCGGGGCAGGGGGACTGGCCTGGATCGCCTGCGCGCTCACCTGCACGACAATCAGGGCTTCAGTGATTGGCTGTTGCTTCGGCAACTCAAAATGGGGCAAACGCCACGTTACGCAGAGAGGGGTGCCCGAAAGCAATTTTGCCTGGCGGGTGTGGCTTAGTGTTGCCAGTTGCTGCCCCGCAGTGAGTGAATTGGCCAGAGCACCGTGAACGAAACATGCCGAGCCAGGGGCTGCCCCTTCGAGTGCAATTCTGACGAAGCGTTCATTTGAGAGAGCCCCGGGCTTTCGTGACACAACTACAACACAATCTGCTCCAGCCACAGCCTCCTCTGCGGTTAACGACCCTTCCAACCCAAAGTCTCTCGCGCGGGAATCCAATCCACCCTCGGAATGGCCGAGCATAAGGTAGGCGGATTTTTTATCGTACTGCGGCTTGTGCCATTGGCCGTCGCGCGGAAAGCCCGCCAGAAACCGGTCGAGGAGTTGCTGGGCGGGCGATGGCCTGGAAAAGTCCTCCAATAGAAAAGCAATTTTGCGCTGGGCAGGCATGCTTAGGCGTTCCAAAAGTCAGATTCGACCGGCGCGGAATAAGTCACTTTCAGCTCGGGGGTAGGCCGAGCGATTCCGCCACGGTAAAGCGACTCCAATGCAAAGAGGGTCATCCCGGAAGTGAGCAATGTTCGCTCGATGGGTGGAGGGGGCCGGTTGCGCACGATCATCTGTTCGATGCGATTCACGAGCGGGTTGAAAAAATTGGCGAGGGTGGAGATGGTAGGTGGCATTGGGAGATACATCTGGCACGAGATTATTTCGGCAGTGTCCCGCCTCGCTCCAGCGTAGGTGAAATCCATCACGAGCCCTTTCAGCAGAAACATCGAAGTTCGGAATCCATCGATATGCTCGAAGAAATAGGCGACAGGGTTATCCTGATTTCGTTCCAACCACCTAAGATCCGGCAAAGCGCCTGGATAGTTATCCGGCCCTCGGCAGGTGAAGCTCCTTGCCAATGCGGCGAAAAAAAGCCTTTGAGTGCGTTCACTTTCCCGGAGCATCTTCCAAACTTTTTCTCCCTGCACGGCCTGTACAGATTTCACTCCAGATTCCCCGCCCAAGCGACGTTCCGACATACATTGCGTTGTCTCAAGTCCGTGGATGTCATAAGAATCCAGGCCACCGTAGCAAACGCAGACGCTCTCCGTGAGGGGCGTGTTGTGTGGAACCTCCACGGCCGGGATGCGCCACGTGACCGGCAGCGAGGAGCCAGCCATGAAGGGGAAATTCAGACGATTTGATGCCTGGACCATCTCGAGACACTCCGGCCATTGGGTGGAGAGATGTTTATCGTTGAACACCGGCGCGGTGCGGCCGCTGGCTTCAAAGATCTCGACGGTTCGCTTAAAAAACTCATGCCTCGGATAAAGAGTTTGTCCTTTTTCACTCCGCGGATACAGCCCATGCTCCGCAATGATAACTACCCCATCCACAGCCAATTTGGATCCGCCCAAACACAGGGCTTCCTCCACTGTCGGATAAATCTTCACTCGATGCCGTCGGGCACGGTCACGGCTTAAATCTCCGGCGGGCAGTTGTTCGACATAAAGCGAGGCCAATTCAACGTTCGGTCTATGATGTTTGCCCTGCCAGCCGTAACCTTCGAGGAAGCGGTCGATGAAGTGCTGGGCGTGCGAATATTTCCGAACCTCGGTAGCAAGGAGAGCAATTCTTTTGCGCTTTCCTGAGCCCGCCGCGACAGCGGGACGGCTGCCCGCGCTCAATCCCACAGCAGCAGCCGTCTGGCTGACAGTGGACACAAACTCGCGACGCGTCCACAGGCTGGGCGAAGAAGGCATGCGTGAGGGTGGCAGCTTTAGAGGCAAATTCAAGAGTCCGTTGGTGTACGGGCACTGCTCGACCCCCAAAATGCCCAGAGCGCCAAAAAGGCGATGAAGGGCAGGCATCCGGCGATGGCCAGGCCAGTGTCGAAAGATCCAGTCCGATCCACCAATCGCCCAAAAAACTTTTGGGCGGGCGAAGAGAAGAGCCACGCTGCCACGCCGGTGATCCCGGTGACTTTTCCCTGATGGTGCGCTGAGATCTCCTGGGTAAATGCGTGATAAATCGGGAACACTCCAAGGGCTCCCGCGCCGACCAGCAGCAGCACGCCCAGCAGGGGCCAACCTCGCGGCAGGTATGCGGCGATGATGGTAAGCCCGCTCATTGCGGCGCATGCCAGGAAAACCACGCTACGCGATCGATGGACGGAGAGGCCTCCGCGCGCCAGCCATACCGTCAGGAGCCCGGCCCCAATACATCCGACGTCGGTTGCGACGTAGAAGAGTGCATTAAAGTGGAGGGCATCCGTTTCACCATAGCCCCGCCCTTGTTGCAAAAATTTCGGCAGCCAGGCGCGCAAGGTCTGCCAGCAGGTGTTGATTAACGCCACCATGATGAATAGCGCGGCCATCCTGCGGTTGAAAAACATTTGCCAAAGTGCCTTCGTATCCCCACTTGATCGGGTTGAAGTCCCTCTACCTTCTGACGCCGGTTCCAGATCCCCGGCGCGCACTATCGCAAACCACAACACAACCCAAACGAGACCGGCGGCCCCGACCATTTGGAAAGGCGTCCGCCAACTTCCCAATTCAGGAGTGAGCATTGCAGCCATCACCAACGGGGTAAGAACTGCGCCGATGGAAGTGCCACTTTGCAGGACGCTATTGCCGAGTGCCCGTTCGCGAGGCGCCAGCAGCCATTGCGTGGTTTTGATCGCGCAAGGCCAGTGGCCGCCTTCGAAGAGTCCCAGCAGTGTTCGGCAGGTCAGCAATTCGGCGTAAGAATTTACGAGGCCGGTGGCAAAGCCTACCGCCGACCACAGCACCAGCACCAAGGGATAGAGCCAGCGGACCGGAAACCGATCGACTGCGATGCCAAAGAGCGTTGAGCCCACCGCAAAGGCCCAGCCGAAAAGCATCTCCAGATTCCCGTATTGCTCCTGGGAAAGATGAAATTGGCTCGTGATTCGGACAGACGCATTGGCCAGCGTCTGCCGGTCCATATAATTGATGGTTGAGGCCAGGAGGAGCAGTCCGCAGATCCACCACTTCCATGAAACCGGCCGGGCCCCGGTTTTCCCGGTTATCCGTTCCATGGCTTTCCATCCCATCGCTCCACCCGCTGGAGAAACGCGACCAGATCGTCGGCAAAAAGCTGGAAGAGAGCTTCGCCTTTTTCCGGCGTGGCCGACCTGGGATCCCCGATGTGTCCCTCTGCGGTTCTGTCCTTGGTAATCCACCCGCGCATGGCGGGTTCAAAAGCGTTGCCCGACGGAACCGGTTCGATCTTGTGGATCGGCCCGACCAAGCCTGGGGCGAGACGCAGGATCATGGAGGTCTCCCATTCGCAGGCATGGGCCATGTAGTGCTGCTGCAGTTGGGGCAGGGTTTCCGCAGGCTTGGAACCGAGTTGCCAATACGTGGCGAACAGGAGCAGTAAATCGTTGCGGTGGCGGTGGCGCTGACGCACCTCAAACACTGCTTGCCGTCCCGGAACGTCATTTCCGCCGTGGCCGTTGATAAATACTATGCGTTGAAAGCCGTATCGGATGAAATTCTCGAGGAGGCCCCCGAGCAGATCCAGGTAAGTCCTGGGAGGCACCGAAAGCGTTCCCGCAAAATCCAAGTGATGATCCGAGTTGCCAAGCCAAAGGAGCGGAGCGAATAAGGCACGATCCCCCATTCGGTCAGCAGCCCTTCGAACTATTTCGCCCAGCAACAGGCTATCGGTGAAAACGGGCAGATGCTTGCCATGCTGTTCCAGCGCTGCGACTGGGAAAACCACCGGGATGTCCTTGCGCAACGAAGCTATAGTCGGGGAATTGAGATCAGCGAGTTGCATAGTGCATGTTGGACGCTCTCCAAACTAACGCAGCCACTTGCACGAAGGCAAGAGGCCGGTCATTCTGTCACCAGCTTTTTCAGGCCCATCCGGTGGACCTTCGAAGAAAGTGTCGTTGGTTTGAGACCGAGGAGAGCCGCCGCGCCGTTTGGGCCATAAATCCTGCCTCGGGTCTTGCCGAGGGCTTCGATGATCACCAAGCGCTCGCGTTGCTTCAATTCAGCGAGAGAGCCAGGCAAAGCGCTGCCGGAATCAACAGTGCGCGCCGCACGCTCTTTGGTGGTGACACCCTGAGGACGGAGGGCCAAATCCAGTTGACCATCGCGGGAGCGTATAACAGCTCGCTCGAGCACGTTCTGCAACTCGCGGACATTTCCGGGCCAATCGTAGGCCTGCAGTTCCCTGGTTTGGGAAGCCGTTAGTCGCGGAGCATTCAATCCCAGCTTGCGGGCGGACAACTTAATAAAGTTTTGGGCGAGCAGGGGAATGTCTTCCGCTCGGTCGCGCAGTGGCGGGACTTCGATCGGGAAGACGCTCAAACGATAAAAAAGATCCTGGCGGAAGTGGCCCGATTTGACCTCCTTCTCGAGATCCCGGTTGGTGGCGGCGATGATTCGGACGTCCACGTTGCGGGTTCGGTCTTCGCCCACCTTTTCGAATTGGCCTTCCTGCAGAACACGGAGCAACTTGCTCTGGAGTTCGAGCGGGACCTCGCCTACTTCATCGAGGAAAAGCGTTCCCCCGTTGGCAAGTTCGAAGCGGCCCACGCGATCTTTCACCGCGCCGGTAAAGGCTCCCCGGACGTGCCCAAAGAACTCGCTCTCGAACAGTTCCCGCGGGATCGAAGCGCAGTTCACACGCACCAGGGCGGCTGCGTGCCGCGTGCTGCGATCGTGAATGGCCCGAGCGACCAATTCCTTGCCTGTGCCGGACTCTCCGAGGATCAGCACACTGGCGTTGGTCGGCGCGACCATTTCAATTTGAGCGAGCACTTTCTTAAGGGCGTGGCTATCGCCAAGGATCGACCGATAATTTCCACGCAACTCCTCCTGCAAGTATTCGTTCTCGAACTCCAGCGTTTTGCGATCCTCGATGCAGGAAAGCAGTCCCAGGGTGCCTACAATTTCGCCCTGCCCCTTACGATACGGCAACGCGCGGACCGAAACCCAATGATGTTTGCCGTCTTTGCGAATGTGCTCATGTTCGTAATTCTCCTCCTTCCCCGTGAGTCGTTCCTCGAGACGCCGCTTCATCGCGGACCATTCCTTCCTGGGTGTGAGTAGTTCATAGCTGACGGCACCGATGAGTTCCGCCCGCGAATAGCCCGTGAGACACTCGACGCGCGAGTTCACATACAGGATTCGGCTCTCACGGTCGGTGATGATGACCCCTTCCCCCAGGCTTTCTAGAATGGAACGGTAAAATTCCTCCCGCTCTTGCAATCGACGGGTTAAGCCTTGCAAGCCTTCGAGCCCACGACCTCCTTCGCCTAAGGAACTGTTCCCTGAGACCCCAGAAGCGTCGTTGTCTTTCATAGATAGGATAGACCTAGCATTTGAAGTCATTTCATTGCAACTCACTTTCGTGTTCTGATTACCAAATAATTGGTGAACGACTCATATGCGTTAAGAATTCTCTGGGATAAAATGTAAGATGTTTCACATCGTAAAATGCTTATAAATAATTATTTACGACATTGAATGCATTTGAATCATGCGTTGGCATGGCGTAAGCAATAATGGTTGTCAGTATGATGACATTACGAAAAGCGAATGAACGAGGCCACGCCAATCACGGTTGGCTGGATGCACACCACACTTTCTCTTTTGCTGATTACCACGATCCGCGCTGGATGGGTTTTCGCAGCCTGAGAGTTATTAACGACGATACCGTCGCCGGGGGTGGGGGTTTTGGAATGCACCCACACCGCGACATGGAAATAATCACTTATATCCTGAGCGGGGCTCTACAGCATCGCGACAGCATGGGTCACCAGGCGGTGCTGAAACCGGGCGATGTGCAGCGCATCAGCGCTGGACGCGGGATTGCGCACAGCGAAGTCAACTACTCGCCCATTGAGCCAGTCCACCTGTTACAGATCTGGATTCAGCCAGATGTGAAGGGGGTCCAACCGAGTTACGGCGAGCGGTCGTTTGGGCCAGCCACGGCCAAACAGAACCTGACGCTCGTGGCATCGCATGAAGGCCGGGATGGCTCAATGTCCATCCATCAGGATGCGGATGTCTGGCTTGCTCGTCTCACGGGCAGTGAGACCGTGACCCATAGCTTGAAGCCAGGACGCCATGCCTGGGTTCAGATCGCTGAAGGCGAAGTGACCTTGAACGGACAGGTGTTGTCCGGCGGCGACGGCGCGGCACTTTCCGATGAGGGTACCGTTCAACTAGTGGCGGCGAAGCCATCGCAAGTGCTCTTGTTCGATCTGAACTAAAACCGCAACAGGCTGAGCCTCGTTGGCTCAGCCTGCTTTGACCCGGAGGAGGGCGAGGGTTTTCGAAAAGCCTTGCTTAATCGTGGCGCTTCGTTTGGGATGGGGAGGATTCATTTCGAATGACACACGAAAATGACACATACAAGGTGTGGGCTGCGGACAACATGATTTACGGGCCCATTCCGTTCGAGACGCTGGTTCAATGGCTCCAGGAATCGCGGGTCCTGCCGGAAACATGGGTCCATTCCGAGAAGTTGAGCGCGTGGCGGCTGGCGCGTGAGATGGATTCGTTGAGACCGCATCTGGAGGCAATCACACCGCCCCCTTCGGCCCACGTGGTGGAAGGGAAGATCCTTCCCGAAGAGCTCAGGCTGTTCTCCGTCTTTGCGAGTCTTTCCAACGAGCTGCTAGCGAAGTTCATCGAGTTTGGAGAACTCTATGAAGCCCAGCCCTCGGAACAAATTATTAAGAAGGGCACTCCTGGTGATGCCGTTTATTTCGTGCTTTCTGGTGAGGTGCGGGCCCGGTTGATCATTGGCTACGAAGACAAGACGTTGAACCATATTCCAGCGGGGCAGTTCTTCGGCGAGATGTCAATGTTCACCCAGGCACCGCGGTCCGCAGACGTTATCGCGGTGCAACCTACCCGGCTGATGCGGTTGACCAACCAGGCGTTTCTAAAGTTAATCAAGGAACTGCCGGATCTGGCAGCGCCGTTCCTTTTTGCGATGGCGAGCATGATGGCGCAACGGATCTCGGAAACGAACCGTAACCTGCAAAAGCAAGTGACTTCGGAATTTGTCTGGCGTTAGCATTCAGACCAGAGCAGTCCGGGAAGACTTTCCGTTGACCGATTTGAGGATGCGACGGAAGACTGGTTCGGGGACATACTGTTTCACAATTTTTTGCCAACCGTCGGGTCCAATCAAGCCTTTGACCATGCTTGAGCTGATCTCGGAAATATCGCGAGGAGGCATGAGAAAGAGCGTCGTGATTTTCGAGTTCAAATCTCCGTTTATGTTGCGCATGCCGCGCTCATATTCATAATCGCTGGCGGAGCGAATGCCGCGCAAAACATAATTCGCGCCCATGCTTTCAGCGTAATGGATCAGAAACTGATGGCTGAAGGCTTCCACAACCACGTTCGGATAAATGCGGGTCGATTCCCGAACCATTTCCAGGCGGTCCTCGAGCGAGAACGTGAATTTTTTGTCCGGGTTTATTCCGATGGCGGCGACGAACCGATCAAAGAGCTTTGCGCCCTGTTCGATCATCCAGAGGTGGCCCAGGGTGAGAGGATCGAAACTGCCCGCATACACACCCACCCGCGGTTGGTGGTTCGGCGCTCGTTTTTTCATGCCGGACAAAGACTATGCCCAAGCCCGGCTTTGCATCAAGACAATCAGGTCAACCGGAAACCGCGGGCTCAGGTCTGTTTTCTTCTGCATTCATGGCTCGCAGCCAATCGTCCAGGAATTCATCCATCGCCTTTTCTTCGGCATAGGATTTTTCGAGTAGGGGCAAGTCGTTATGGAAGCTAAGCAGGCGCGCATGGCTGTGCGCCGCCGCGTAACAACTCACTTCGAAGGTTTCGATCGCGTGAAGCGCGGAATGGAGACACGAGGCCTGTTTGCTTTCTTCTGTGTCCGTGATCTTGAGGCACGAGCGGAGTTTGGTGAGCAACGGCATGGTATCCCGGCTATGTGAGCGGCTGGCCTTCACCCCAAGGCGAGCCATGATCTCTCGCAGGCGCCGGACCTGGTTATGAGTTTGCCGGGTGTGTTTGCGCAGGTCGCTCCGAAACGATTCCGGCAGCCACAAAGGCTTTCGCTGGTGCAACAGGTCAAGTTGTTGCTGTTCCAGGTCATGGAGTTCCAGGATCTGTTCCACGTAAAGTTTGAGGAGACGTTTGATTTTGAAATTGTAAGGACGTTTCATGCTTCCACTGCCTTTTCGGGCCCCTGCGTGAAATATCAGCGAAATTCTCCATTCCCCAAGGAGATCAAGACCCCATTGCTGAAAAAGCTTTGCGCGTGAGAATAAAGGAGAATCAGCACAGGAAGAAGTATGAATGCCAAATTAGACTTAAACGGCCTGGAAGACCCGGAACGCGGGTGGCGATGGGAGCGATTCGTCTGGACGCTGATCGGGTTGCTCTTGCTCGCCGGATTGCTGGCAGGATTGGGGCCTGGCAGCAAGAAGATGGTGGCTGGCGTGGGATTGATCGAACGCTCGGGACGTTAGCGAGGCAACGCGGCAAGCAGTTCGAGCACCGTCTTTTCCTGGCCCGGCAGGATAAAGTTGGGGGCAATTTGTGCCATGGGTTCCAGCACGAAGCGGCGTAAGTGTGCGCGCGGGTGCGGCAGAAACAGCCCTGGCCCCTGCCGGGTTTCGGCGCCGAACGCAATTAAATCCAGGTCGAGAGTTCGCGGTTCATTTTGAATGCCCCCGCGCCGGCGCCCCAATTCAGATTCGATCTCGTGCAGCTTTTCGAGAAGAGACTCCGGTGTCTCGTGCGTCCGGGGTTGCAGAGCCGCCGCTGCGTTCAGGAACGGCGGCGCCCCTGGGGGGCAATCGACCGGCGAGGTCTGGATGACGTTGGAGAGAAGAATAGGGCGAGAAGCGATGGAGTTGAGGCGCTTGACAGCTTCTCGAAAATATAGACGGGAGTCACCGAGGTTCGAGCCCAGGGCTACGATCGCCAACGTTGGAATGTCATTAGGCACCGAGCCGCCGCTCCTTATTTCAACCCGAGCACGTGTTGCATGTCGTAAAGGCCCGCGTGCTGTTTGACGACCCATTGGGCGGCGCGCAACGCACCGTTTGCAAAAGTGTCCCGGCTGGAAGCCTTGTGGGTTAATTCCACTCTTTCCCCATTTGCAGCAAAGATAACCGTATGATCGCCCACCACATCCCCACCGCGAAGCGCGTGGATGCCGATTTCGGCGCTTGTGCGCTCACCCGTAATGCCCTGCCGACCGTGGCGCAGCGCCTCTTTTAGTTGCAGGTTGCGCGCATCCGCCAGGATCTCGAGCAACGTCGAAGCAGTGCCACTTGGGGCATCCTTCTTCGTGCGATGATGCATTTCGACCACTTCCAGATCGAAGCTTGGCCCAAGAATCTCCGCAGCTTTGCGCGTGAGCCAAAAGAGCATGTTCACCCCCGTGGAATAATTGGAAGCCCACACGACCGGAATTTGGTGAATGTGTTTCGTGATCTCCTTCTTTTCGGCATCCGAGTGGCCGGTAGTGCCGATGACGAGCGCCTTTCGATGCGCAGCACAAAGCGCGGCGACGGATGCCGTGACCGAATGAAAACTAAAATCAATCACAGCGTCCGCTGCCTGGATGACTCTTTGGAGGTCGTCTCCTTGATCGATTTCCCCCACGATCCGCACCTCAGGTATGCGAGCCGCGCAACTAAGGAGAGCCTGGCCCATGCGGCCTTTGGAACCGGTGATGACGATTTTAGTTAAAGGGTCCATACTGTTGAGGCGTCCTCCCTCAATTCTTGATCACCCCGCAGTTTCGCAAGGTCTTGCTCAACACCTGCCGGTTCTTCGAGTTCATGGGGACGAGCGGAAGACGGTATTCCTCCTCAATCAGACCCATCATAGCCAAAGCGGCCTTCACTGGCACAGGGTTCGTTTCAAGAAATAAATCCTTAAAGACTGCGTAGTATCGGTCGTGCAGTTTGAGGGCCGCCTCGCCTTTGCCCGTGGCACATGCGCTCACCATTTGCGCCACTTCGCGAGGAATGATATTTGAAGCCACACTCACCACTCCATGGGCGCCAACTGCCATGAACGGCAGCGTCAAAGCATCATCTCCACAGAGAATCGTGAAACGAGGGCCGAGGGTTGCGCGGAGCTGGCTAACCCGATCCGGAGTGCCACCCGCCTCTTTGATTCCCACGATGTTAACGCTGTCGTGGGCGAGTCGATTGATAGTGTCAATGGAGATTTCAATGCCGCAGCGTCCTGGGATGCTGTAAAGCACGATCGGCAGCTTCGTGGCCCGGGAGATGGCGTGGAAATGCTGGAACAAACCTTCCTGGGTGGGCTTATTGTAATACGGTGCTACCTGGAGGGAACCGTCGGCCCCAGCCTCCTCCGCCGCAGTGGTGAGGAAAATGGCTTCTTTGGTAGAATTCCCGCCGGTGCCTGCGAGCACTTTTACCCGGCCCGCCGCGAACTCCACCGCCAGTTCAATCACGCGTATGTGTTCTTCATAATCCAGGGTGGGGGACTCGCCGGTCGTTCCCACGGGTACGATGCCATCCACGCCTCCTTTAACCTGCATCTTAATCAACTTCTCGAAAGCACTCTCATCGAGTTTACCGCCTTTGAAAGGAGTAACAATGGCCGTGTACGTTCCTGTAAACATTAGTTGCTTTTGCACTTTGTGAACCCGGATGACCAACGGTTAAGCCGTTCGGTAATTAGATTTCGATCCTGCCTTCGAAAGAGAATTGGGCCGGTCCGGTCAGCTTCACGTCTGAGAATTGGCCGCCGGCTTCCACAAAGCTGACTTCAAGCAGATCGCCACCCTGCACCTGCACCTTGATGGGCGACTTGAAACCATGAGCGCGCGCGGCCACCAGGGCGGAAGCTGTCACGCCTGTGCCGCAAGCGAGCGTCTCGCCCTCAACGCCTCTTTCGTAAGTGCGGACGCGGATGAAGTTCGGGCCTAGCAATTGAACAAAGTTTACATTCGTCCCCTTAGGCGCGAAGTGTTTGTGGTAACGAACTTCAGCACCCCATTGCTGGACCATGGCCTTGTCGGCGTTTTCCACGAATATGATGGCATGCGGAACACCGGTATTGATGGAATGAACGGTAAACTTAGTGCCATCCGCCAAACCCACTTTCTGGCTCAGCATGAGGTCTTTCGGGGCCGTTAGCCCTACGGTGACGCTCGGTCCCTGGAAAGCTGCCTCGATGACGCCTGCTCCGGTTTCAAAAGTCGTTTGCCCGTTAGCCCCGGCTTTTTGCTGGATGAAACGGGCGAAGCAGCGCGCGCCATTGCCACACATATCCGCGGTGCTGCCATCACTATTATAGAACTCCCAGGCCCAATCTGCCTTGCCGGTGCCCGGCACGAGGAGGAAGAGTCCGTCTGCGCCCACGCCGCGCTGACGATGACAAATGCGCACCACTTGCTCACGCGTCAATTGAATCTTCCGGCTCCGGTTATCGATGAGGACGAAATCGTTCCCGGCGCCGTTCATCTTTGTAAATTCCAGCAGCATCGTTCGCCAAGGTAGCAAATCACCTTCAAATTCAAATAGTAAATTCAGGGGTCCTTGGGTGTATATTTGGCCCAATGCTGCGTTATTTTACCGAACCGCTCGACCGGTGGGCGATGGGAGCGGTGATGAATTCCGCCCAAACCATGAGCGGCGAACATGGGGGGCATGAAGCTGCCGCCATGATGGCGCAACAGAATTTCCTTTCGCCCGAAGTTAAGGTTCCGTCCGATCTCGCGTTCTTTAACGCCCGGGCATTTCGTTTCACGTCACCCATTAAGACCCCCTGGCAGCAGAATAACGTGGTTCATGGGAAGTTGTATCGGGCTGGAAAGGATTGGCGTGAGAAGCCGTCGGTGGTATTGCTCCATGGTTGGAACGGAGAACTGGGCTACTACTGGCAGTTTCCCGCCCTGGGCTGGCGCCTCGCGCGCTCAGGCATCAATGCGGCCATGCTCGAACTGCCCTATCATGGCCGGCGCAAGCCTGCTCAAAGCGGGGCTATCCAGAATTTCATCTCCCACAATCTCTACCGGATGGTGGAAGCGACTCGTCAGGCCTCGGCGGACATCCGCGCGCTCATGGCATGGATGGCCGCCGAAGGTTCTCCTTCCATCGGCATTTGGGGGATCTCGCTCGGAGCCTGGTTAGGAGGACTCGTTTGTTGCCATGAAATATTGACGCGGTTCGGCGTCCTCATGTCGCCGGTGGTTCGAATGGATCGGGCGATTCAGGATCTTCCCTTTTGTGAGCCGGTCCGTCGAAGCTTGGAACAGGTTTCCCTGCCATTGGATCCGTTCAACCTTGTCTCGCATCGGCCTGCCGCGAACCTTAAACATCTGCTCGTGATCGAATCGCAATATGACTTATTTGCGAGCGTGGAGAGTGTGGAAGAGCTTTGGGCTGCGTGGGGAAAGCGGGATATTTGGAGGCTTCCGCACGGCCATATCAGCATCCTCGCCTCGCCATTTGTCATGGAGCGCACGGTGCGGTGGATCGTGAAGCACAGCGGTTAGGCTCGTGTCATTAAAGCGGATTAAGGTTTGGCTGCGTTGATTTGACGAGTGATTTCGAAAGCCAGGTCGAGGGCCCGCTTGGCGGCTTCGCCGCTCACCATGGGAGTTTGTTGTTCCTCGACGCATCGGACGAAGTGTTCCAGTTCCAGCTTCAAAGGCTCATCCTTGATGATTGGGACTGGTTCTCGCACGATCCTTTTGCCCGCGAATTCACTGACGATCGTGCTGTCTTTGGCGTGCAGGAGCTTCTTCAGCAGGGAGCTTTCCTCCTCATCATCCCGCGCAATGCGATAGATGAAGCCCTCCTGCGCGCGGTAGTCGAGTGAAATATAACTGGTCATGGGCCCGCCGCTAAACACGCGAATTTTTCTCATTCGCTCCGGGCTGACGCGGCTGACTGTCATGTTAGCCACACAGCCGTTGGCAAAGCGGAGGCGGGCATTGGCGATATCTTCGGTTTTGCTCAGAATGGGTATGCCCACGGCATCGACGCTCGTCACTGGAGATTTCACAAAGGCCAGCACCACGTCTAAATCGTGGATCATCAGGTCAAGCACCACGCCAATATCCGTGCTGCGGGCCGGAAATGGGGAAAGACGATGAGTCTCGATGAACTTCGGGGCCGTGGCAACCGTTTCCAGGTAATTGAAGACGGGGTTGAACCGCTCCACGTGACCGACCTGGAGGACGCACTTGTGGAGGTGCGCGAGATGCACTAGTTCGGTCGCCTGCGCAGCGGTGTCGGTCATAGGCTTCTCCACAAGCAAGTGCTTTCCCTCTGCCAGAAGCTGCCTGGCCAAATCGTAATGGGTGATGGTTGGCGTGACGATACTGAGCGCCTGGCTTGCGGCGGCGGCCTCCGCTACGGAGGCGAAGGCCTTTACCTGAAAGCGTTCGGCAATTTTTTGGCAGGTTTGCGAGCTGGAGTCATAAACTCCCGTGAACTCGAGTTGCCCGTTCCTGGCCAGTTCATGATATATGCGTGCGTGCTCTTTTCCGAGCGAGCCTGTCCCCAGGACCGCCATTTTGACTTTTTTCGTGCGTGAGTTGGCCACGGGCTTGGAAGGTAACCCTGGACAAACCTGATGGCACGGACTTTTGATTGCTGCGTTGCGCTTTGGGCTCTGAATTCCTAAATTCCCGCCCGTGGTGCTGATCTGCTATGCGATAACCGCGCTGGGAGCTTACTTGCTCGGCTCCATCCCCGTCGGTTTCCTGGTCGCAAAGGCCAAAGGCGTGGACATACGCGGGGTTGGCAGTGGCAACATAGGCGCGACAAACGTGTTCCGCATCCTGGGCAAACCGGCTGGCATTTTTGTGCTGGTTGCCGACGGGATGAAAGGGTGGGTGGCCTGTGCGTGGATGGTGGATCTTATTGCGAAGCAGTGGGGTGGTGGCGTGGTCGATATCGAATACCTTCGCATCACTGCGGGCCTCTCGGTGGTGCTTGGCCATAATTACACTTGCTGGCTGAAATTTAAAGGCGGAAAAGGAATTGCCACCTCCGCGGGGGCGCTGGCGGCAATGGTCCCCTGGGCTTTGGTTATCATTCTCTTACTTTTCATCATTGTGTTCGCAGCCACACGATATGTGTCGCTGGGATCGATTGCGGCTTCTGCGGCGCTGCCAATCGCGACCTGGCTGACCGGGGGGAGCATGACCATGATCGTTGTGACCACCGCTATGACCGTCTTGGCCATTTATAAGCACAAGGGGAACATCCAACGCCTCCTGAATGGGACCGAAAACCGGGTCGGCATGAAGAAGAAGGAGGCCCAGGCGTGAGAGTTACCGTGGTCGGCGCAGGAGCCTGGGGCAGTTCACTCGCGAAATTGCTCCACGATGCAGGTCACTCCCTAACACTGTGGGCACACGATCCGGCGGTCCTCAAAGAAATTGTCATGACGGGGACGAATCCCCGATATCTTCCCGGGATTGTCCTTTCGAAAGACTGGTTGATTCAACCCGATCTCAACCACGCTGTTCAGGAGGCGGAATGTGTGGTCATTGCAGTACCATCGAAGGCTTTCCGCAGTGTTGCTCAGGAAATCGCACACTTCGAAGGCCCGGTGGTGAGCGTGACCAAAGGCATCGAATACGAGACCGGGCTGACCATGTGCGGAGTGCTGGCCCAAAATGTGCCGGGTGCATTGCCCGTGGCTCTCTCCGGTCCGACTCTGGCACTGGAGGTCGCTCGGGGCATTCCAACCGCGAGCGTGGCCGCCAGCAAAAATCCGGCCGCGGCTCAAATCGTCCAAAATCTTTTTCATCGGCCGACGTTTCGCGTTTATACCAGCACCGATTCGCTGGGCGTTGAGCTGGGAGGCGCTTTGAAAAATGTGGTGGCAATCGCCGCGGGGATTGGAGATGGACTTGGCTTCGGTGACAACTCCAAAGCCGCGCTGATCACTCGTGGGATAGTGGAGATTCGCCGGCTTGGTGTCGCCTGCGGCGCGCAAGCGGAAACCTTTTCCGGCCTGAGTGGGTTGGGGGATCTAACTGTAACCTGCTGTTCGCGCTTGAGCCGAAACCGCGGACTAGGTGAGCGCCTGGGACGTGGAGAACCTTTGGGGGACATCCTCGCGAAAGCCACGACCGTGGCGGAAGGCTATCCGACGGCGCGGTCGGCTCATTTCCTGGCCCGGAGATTGCGAGTGGCTACCCCCATCGTCGATGAGGTTTATAGTGTTCTTTATGAGGGCAAGAATGTGGCGAAGGCGCTGCAGGATTTGACCAGCCGCGAAATGAAGGCGGAAGACTAGCCGCTGCACTTGGTTCGACGCGTGAGCTTTCCGCTTGCCAACCCGTTGTTTTTTTCGTCTTTACCCCGAATGCCTGACTGGTTGGTTGCCGCGATCCTCGGGATTGTGGAAGGAATCACAGAGTTTCTTCCCATCTCCTCCACTGGACATTTGCTCGTGGCGGAGCATTGGATGGGCGTGGAAAAAAGCGACTTGTTCAACATCATCATCCAATGCGGGGCGGTTGTTGCGGTGATCCCGCTTTTCCCAAACCGGATTCGCGACGCGTTTTACAAATGGCGGGATCCAATCACTCGCGATTATCTCCTTAAACTGCTCCTCGCTTTCGGGATTACCGGGGTTGGAGGCCTTGTCTTAAACAAGCTGCATTTTGAGTTGCCTCACACTCCGCTGCCAATCGGCATCGCAATGGTTGTGGGCGGAATACTGTTTCTTTGGGTTGAGGTTCTTTTGCGAAATAAAGATTTGTCCAACGAAGTCACCTGGTTGGTGGCTGTGGCTGTGGGTTTCTCGCAGCTCATTGCCGCCATTTTCCCGGGAACCTCTCGCTCAGGCGCGACGATCCTTTTCGCGCTGCTGCTCGGTTTAACTCGTCCAGCGGCGACTGAATTTTCATTCCTGGTCGGCATACCCACCATGCTTGCGGCGGGGGCATTGAAGATTTTTAAGCACATTCGGCACGCGGAAGGCCCCGCGGAGGATTGGATAATGCTCTTACTTGCAACCCTTATTGCCGCTGGGGTTTCTTTCCTGGTGGTGAAATGGCTGCTACGGTACGTCCAGAGCCATACGTTTAGAGGGTTCGGTTGGTACCGGATCGCGTTTGGAATTGTGCTCCTCCTCGCGGTCCGGTAATAGCTATAAAAAAGCCCGTAACGTTTCCATTGCGGGCTCTCATGATTATCCGAGTGTGAACTCCCGATTATTTGACGGCATCCTTCGCTTTGTCAGCCGCGTCCTTGGCCGCGTCGCCGGTCTTCTTGGCGGCGTCCTTGGTCGCATCGGCTGCCTTGTCAATCGCTTTTTCCGTATCACTCTTTTTCTCGCAGCCGGGAGTGCCCATGAGCACCAGGGCGAGAATTGGCATGAGGATTGTGCATTTTATTAATCGCATATTTGCTTATTCTTTCTAGCACTCGCCAATGATTATCCCTCGACCGAGGGTGGGGTGACAAATAGTCCCCTTGACGAGTCCGCAGAGATTGCGTGATTCAAAGCCGTTTGACAAGCCCACCTAATGGCGAAGGATTACAAGAGATTCATCATGCCAAAGGCAAACGGGCGGCCCTTGGCCGCCCGTTCAATTCCATTCAAACGATTTGTTATTATTTAGCCGCCGGAGGCGCCGGCGGTTCTGGCGGCTTCGGTGGAGTAGCGGCGGGAATACTCACAGGCGGTGTCACCACCGGACTTGGAGAATTGCTTTTCTCAGCGACTTTAGGTTCCTCTTTCTTCTCGGCCAGCAGGTCTTTACGCTCTTTCAGCAAAGGATCAATCGTCCACTTCGAGACAATGTAAGTCCATTTCTCGAAAGCCTTCTCGGTTTTAAGTTTCTCTTCCAGTTTTTTGACCTTGTCAGCATGTTCCTTGTCCAGCTTGGTTTTGTCCTCTGGTTTCTCGTCCTTGCCGGCCGTGCGTTCCTTGGGAATGTTGGCCGAGACCGCTACTTTAAAATAATAATCGTCGCGGGCATCGCTCACTTTTTTTCCGACTTTGACATCATAGGTGAAACCGTCGAACGTTTCGAGTTTCGCGGCCACCGGTTTGTCGAGCCCCGTTTCGACGCCATTGGTTACCACATCCGTGAACGAAGGAGAAGTAAGCGCGTTGTTCATGACACCTGTCTTGCCGGTGTCCAACGACTCTTCCTTTTTTGCATCCACCAGCTTCCAGTCACCGCCCTCTTTTTCGCGAGTGAGCGTGAAGTTGTTCGAAGCGGTTTGGGACGTAACCGAGATGCTCTTCAGATTTTCCACCTTAAAGAAGTCCTTGTTCAGCCATTCCTCCGGCTTCGGTTCGATGTTGCTGAATGGCTCGGTGACGATGGCCACGGTCTTCAGATCGTTGCCGACCATGACATAGCGGCCATCAGGCCACCCTCCGCCGCCGAAGGGCGAGTCGCCCCTGGACTCCTTCATGTGCTTTTTGCCGAGCATGAGTGTGCTGAGGGTTTTGCCACTCTTGTCCTTGAATTCGACGACTGTGGCAGAGTTCGTGGTTTTATCACTGACCAGCTCGAGGCGCGCGAGTTGCGATTGGCCAACCTGGGGCGCCTGGCCGACTTTTAAGTCTGCGGCCTTTTTGACGAAGTCGGAAATGGTATCAAAGTTTGCTGGATACCCCGCGCGCTCCTGGACCACCCAGGTGTCGTCCTTTTTGTTGAGGTTCAATTCGGAGGGGCCCTGACGGATGGAGATGCGTTCTACCTCATTAACGGGCAGATTTTTGATCACCTTCGAACCCAACTGAGTGCCCGAACTTTCCTCGGGTCCCTGTTTTTTGTTGTAAAGAACCAAACCCAGGACGCCAATCGCGGCCCCGACGACAATTAGAAGAATAACTTGTTTGCGGTTCATTTTGCGCTAGCTCTTTTTGTTTTATAGACTCCCAGGCCAATCCCGAAGGCCGCGGTCAAAAGGGGCATGCCGAGGATGTTCCGCCATTTGATCCGATTTTCGAGCGAATCAATTTCCTGGCGCAACTCCTTGCGCAGCCGCTTCTCTTCCTTCTTGGTTTCCGCGAATTGCTTCTTTAATTTCTCAAGTTCAGCCTGCTGTTCAGGCGACATGATGAAACGCTGGTTCTTGTCCTTCTTGGCCTGCAATTCGTTGATGCGCTTCTCAGATTCCTGCCGGGTTTCATCCATTTTCTTCAGCTTTTCGCGGTAGGAAGCTTCCGCTTTCGCCTGCATTTCCTGAATGACAGTGAAGGGCCGGCTAACCGTGGCGCGGCTGCGGACGGCAATCAGGTTCGAATCGCCGGCCATCTGCTCAACCATGTTCTGGCAGAGGTTCAGATTGCCATTGCGAGGGATAACGATTTTTTGGCCAAAAATATTCTGCACCTGCACGCAAAACTGGTCGTAGAGAAAATCTGAATCACCGACCAAAATAACAGCCGTTTCGGTTTTCGATTCTTTAATTGTATCGTCAGGTTTCTTCTCTTCTTTCTTTTCGTCCTTCTTATCTTTGTCCTTGTCTGCCGCATCCTTGGGATCGGCGGGCTTGCCATCTGGGAAGGCAGTCTTGAACTTGCCGGTCAACCGGATGGCCAGTTTCTGGACGGTGCCCGAAGGCTTGAAATCCTTTGCGATCTGTTCGCCGGACATTTGCGCCAAGAAACCTTCCACCAATTGGGATTCAGGTGTGGACTTCAGCAGCACCGTTTCTTTCAAGCCTGCGGCCGGCGTCCCAGAAAATGAGCCTGCGAATGGCAGCAAAAGGCTGTCGATCTGGCTGGTAACAATCTCGTCCTTATTGATTCCCGCGGAATTAATGGAAAGGACTGCCGGATAAGGTTCCGGCCTGCCGCTGCGGCCTTGCGCCCGGGTCTGGAAGTTCGCGTCGGCGACCACTTTGCTTGTGTCAAAGGTAATGCCCCATGCCTTCAGCAGTTTATCCAGGCTGGAACCGCCCCCGCCAAAGTTCGGCATGCCCGGTTGTTGCTGCCCGCTCTTGTCCATGATCGACATCCCGTCGAGACAGGCAATAAGCTTCCCGCCCCGCATGATGAATTGGTCAATGGCGTATTGCGCTTTCTCAGAAATATCTTTTGGATGAGCGACGATGAGGACCTTGATTTCGTCATCGATTTTGTCGGTGTCCATTTGGAGTTGCTTGACGGTAAAATCCTGCTGCAACTCGTTGATGATCACCCATGGCTCCTCCCCTTGCTGCCCCATGCGCATCATCATCGGATTCATCTTTTGCCCGAACATCGGCAGCGGCGTCAGAATTCCGACCACCGGTTTTTGAGGATTCATGACCTTCGAAATGGCCCGGCTGATATCGTACTCGAGCAGCTTTTCCTTGCTGGGCGCGAGGAACGGGATCGAAACCTTTTCGGGCTCCATGCTGATGGCGAGGCCAAGATACAGCGCCTCACCGGTGGGAAGCTGTTGTCCTTCGATGCCGTCCAACCGCGCTGAGTCTTCCTCGTCGGAGTCAGGCTTTGGATTCAGCCTTTTGATCGTGATCTTGCCGTTGCTGTTCTGCTTGTACTCGGACAGCAGGTCATCCACGTGCTGGGCATAATTCTTGAACTCGGGCGGGACTTCTTTCTCGCTCTGGCTGCGATAAAAGCGGATTTCGACCTTGCCATCGAGCTTCTTCAGAATCGCTTTGGTGCCTGGAGTGAGCGTGTAGAGCTTTTCCTTGGTCAGGTCCACTCGCGTCTTGCCCAGTCCGAGGATAAAGTTCAGTGCCACCAGGATGACGAACATGGCGGCCACGCCGCCGATTGAATAAAGGATGGTTTCGATTTGTTTCTTCTTCATCGCTTTTCCTTAAATAAAATTCGGATTAATGACCCGAACGAAGATTTCGTATGATTACGCCCGTCGTAAAAAGGCAGAAGCCAATCGCAGACAGGAAAAATAGCAAGTCTCTGGAATCCAGGACTCCTTTCTGCAGCCCCTCGAAATGAGGGATGACGCTAAATGAAGCAACGATATTAACCAGCCAGTCGGGGATCCAACTCAAGCTGAGAAGCAGGTTGATCACCGGGGGCCATCCTGCCAAAATCAGGAAGAGGCAAATAACCACCGACAGGATAAAGCTGATGACCTGATTGCGTGTCATAGCAGAGGTCAAGCAGCCGATCGCCAGATAGGCTCCTGCGAGCAGCAGGCTGCCAATGTAGGCGCAGAAAATTACGCCATTATCGGGCTTACCGAGGTAATTAACGGAAATCACCACGGGAAAAGTGAGGAACAGTGCCAGCGCAAGAAACGCCCAGGAAGCGAGGAACTTCCCCACGATCGCCTGCCATGCTGTCACTGGCATAGTCAAAAGCAATTCCATTGTTCCCTGGCGCCGCTCTTCAGACCAGAGTCGCATGGCGACTGCTGGAACCAGAAAGAGGTAGAGCCACGGGTGCCAGATGAAGAAGGAAGTCAGCGAAGCCTCACGCCTCTCGAAAAATCCACCCAGCATGAATGTGAAGAATCCGCAGAGCAGCAGAAAAATCACAATGAACACGTATGCCACTGGGGAGGCAAAATAGCCGCCCAGCTCTCGCTTCGTAATGGTTTTAATATTCGTCCAGGAACTCATTTCGCTTCCTCCTGCTTCACGGTGTCGGGGAGAGTGATCGTGCGGAACACTTCATCCAAACGACCCTCTTCGGTATGTAATTCTTCGATTTTCCAACCTTCCTTCATGCTGATTTCGGCGACGCTGCGGGCCAGCGCACCATTGAGGCCGGGTCCTTTCGGATAAACCCGCGCCCAAACATGGGCTTCCTCCTGCCTGATGATCGCCGCGCGTTTTGCGCCCGGAGCATCGCCCAGACGCTGTTTGACAGTTTCAGCCGGAACACCCGTCACTCTCAACGAAACAGCCCCGGAGGTCTCAGACCGTTGCTTGAGCTCAGCCGGGGTCCCATTTGCCACGATGCGGCCGCGGTCGATGATAATTGCCCGCGAACAAACCGCCTCGACTTCTTCGAGGATGTGCGTGGAGAAAATGATCACCTTCTTTTCCCCCATCCGTCGAATCAGGTTGCGCGCTTCATGCTTTTGGTTGGGATCGAGGCCGTCCGTCGGTTCGTCAAGGACGAGGATTTCCGGATCGTGGATGATCGATTGCGCCAGACACGTTCGATGCCGGTAACCTTTGGAAAGTGTATCTATGCTTTGGTGAAGGACTGATTCGAGGAAGCACGTTTCCACGGCGCGATGGACGGCTTTCTTTTTGGCTTCACCGCGCAAACCACGGATCTCCGCGCAAAACCCGAGGAACCCGTGCACGGTCATATCCACATACGCGGGGGCATTTTCGGGAAGATAACCGATGAGCCGCTTAGCCTCGATCGCGTCTTCCACGATGTCATGTCCTCCCACTGTGACCTTGCCTTCGGTTGGCGGGATGAAGCCGGTGATCATCCGCATCGAGGTTGACTTGCCGGCGCCGTTTGGGCCGAGAAACCCGAGGACCTCGCCTCGCTCGACCGAGAACGAAATACCGTCCACCGCCCGTTTGGCGCCGAATGTTTTAACTAGATTTTCAACTTTTATCATGTTGGTCGCTCCGAATCCGCAGAACTGAACACGCGCACTTGCTCAGTTTTCTGCTCTACCATTTCCAACGAAACCGCACCGTTCCAGAGGCATTTTGACCCATCAAAACGGCTGCAAATTCATATACAAATCTGGGACAGAACTGTTCAAGTTTTTTTTGTTCGGGCGGAGTGTAGTCACAAACCGCGAAAAGAAGAGAAAAAAGTTAATAGTTCGCCATAAATCGTTCTTAATTTGCAATTTAGCTTCGAGAGTCGCGGATTTGCTTTTGTCATCGGTGCGGCGGGTTCTCGTGACAACTGTTGGTTACTCGCATATGATTCCGCCAATGAAAAGTCCGTTTCCCGGAATGGACCCTTATCTGGAAGCGAGGTGGGGTGATGTGCATCAAAGGCTGATCACCTACTCCGCAGATCAACTTGGGATCCACCTTCCCGCCGACCTTCGAGCTCGCGTTCAGGAACGCGTATTCGTGGAAGCTGATGCGAAGGAGATCAGAAGGGTCGTTCCAGACGTTCACGTCGCTGAGTATCCTGCCCAGAAATCAAGTCCCTCAGCCTTCTCCGAAGGCACTGGGCTTTCGTTCGCGGAGCCTTTGGTCTTTTTAATTCAGGAGGATGCGGTCACAGAAGGATTCATCGAGATCCGCGAACGCAGCGGAGGAAGAGTCATCACGGTGATCGAGTTTTTGAGCCCTGCGAACAAAGCTGGAGGGGAAGGCCAAAGACTTTACCAGCAAAAGCAAAAGGAGATTCTCCGTTCAGAAACTAATCTCGTGGAAATTGACCTGGTTCGTTCAGGGCAGCGTGTGCTCGCTTTTCCAGAGCCTCGCATTCCAACTGAACACGGCGAGGACGCACTCGTCTGCATTCGCCGGGCGAAGTCAGAGCGTGCCCGTGAATTATATGCGCTTCCCCTCCGCGAGCGCCTGCCGGCGATTCCGATCCCTCTCCGCGAGCAAGACCGCCCTGTGCCGCTCGACTTGCAGGCCCTACTGGACCAATGCTACCACAATGGCCGGTATGACGATATCGATTACACAAAGGCTCCAGTCCCCGAACTACCGCCGGCGGATGCCGCGTGGGCCGAATCGCTGCTAAGAACAGCAGGCAAACGATAACCGGAACTTTCGCTATTATAAATTCTCACAAACCGAGTCCGGACTATCGGCCTGCGCGCCGCTGATTGACATGATCCGCGCGTCGTCATGAAACTTCGTCTTCAATCCCGCATGAGGGATTCACTCAGTCGCCTGTGGCTCGTCCTCGCAGTTTTCGCGACAAATGGCTGCCGAACCTTTCCTCCCTTGCCGAGTGTGGACCTCGCCGAGAGGGGATGGAGCGTCCGGCAAGGTCAGGCCGTTTGGAAATCCAGCTCCACTGCCCCGGAGATCGCTGGCGAATTGGTTGTTGCCACCAGGCCGGACGGTTCCTCATTCCTGCAATTTACGAAAACGCCCTTGCCCTTTGTTGTGGCACAAACGACCAGCAACTCCTGGCAAATCCAATTTGTGCCGGAAAATCGTAGGTTTTCCGGACCGGGCAAACCTCCCCGGCGTTTGCTTTGGCTTCAACTGGCGCGCTGCGCGGATGGAAACTGCGATGCGAAACAGTTCTCGTTCACAACTTTGCCGAACGGCAATCGCTTTTTGCAGGATCGAAAAAGCGGGGAATCGATCGAATTTTATTTGCAAACCTCCAGCCGATCCCCATGAGAAGAGCAGAACGCTTCTGGCCCTGGTGGCTGCTCCTGCTTCCAGTTGCGCTTGGGCTGCTCCGGTTGCGGTTCGATGTTGAGGTGCTGAACTTGCTCCCGAACAAGGAACCCGTTGTCCAGGGGCTCAAGCTCTTTCAGCAAAACTTCTCGAACGCCCGTGAATTGCTTGTCACGCTTGAAGGCGCCGATCCCGACCTGGTCGAAGTTGCGACTAAAGCCCTGGCTGAACTACTGCGCAAACAAACCAACCTGGTGAGTTCTGCTATCTGGCAACCGCCCTGGTTGGAAAATCCTGGCCAGGGCGCCGAACTGATTGCCTACCTTTGGTTGAATCAGACGCCTGCGGTTTTCGGCCAGCTCACAAACCGTTTCGCCCCCGCCAACCTTTCCTCGTTGCTCATAGCGAGTCGCGAAAAGCTGGCGACTTCATTCTCACCGGACGATATCGGCCGTCTCAGTTATGACCCATTTGATCTCACGCGGCTGCCTGAGAGTGCTACCGGGGCCGGGGCTGGCTTTGGAGAGGGCCAGGAGTTCTTTGCTTCAAAGGATGGAAAGTTTCATATGATGTTCGTGGAGGCCAAGCCAGACCTGACGAGCTATCGCGATTGCGTGAAATGGTTCAAAGCCATGAAGGCGTTGGTTCACGCCGGCACCTCGAGTGGTTTATTCGCTGGAGTTACCATCCACTTTACCGGCCGGCCTGCGTTCGTTTCGGAAATTGGTGGCGGCATGGAGCATGATATGGGTGTCCCCTCGGCTGGCACCATGATCGTGATTGCAGTGCTTTTTTATTTCACACATCGACGCTGGAAGCCATTGCTCTGGCTTTTGCTTTTGCTAGTCCTCATTCTGGCTGGGGCGCTCGCGCTCGGTGGTTTTTTTTATGGAACGCTCAACGTGGTGAGTCTTGGTTTTGCTTCCATTCTCCTTGGACTGGCCGAGGATTTCGGAATCGTCCTTTATCAGGAATCACGCACCCATCCTCACCTGAGCGTGCCCGAAATTCGACGGGAGGCCGCGCCAGGCATCTTCTGGTCCGCGCTCACGACCAGCGGCGCTTTCCTGCTGCTCAACCTCAGCGGCCTGCCCGGCCTGGGACAACTCGGTTCGCTGGTGGCCATCGGGATCGCCGTCGCCGCGCTCGTGATGCTGTATGCCTATCTGCCGCCCCTGCTCAGAACGGCCGAGACAAAGGGCACGGCACCGCTGCCCACTCCCGTTGAGGGAGAAGGCCGGGGCGAGGGGGAAGCGGCGCCTCGCCGACCAGTGATCCAGGCACCCGATCTCCGGTCGCAGCGTCCGTTCATTTGGCTCCTTACGATTCTCCTCCTGGCCGCGGGCGCCTGCGTCCTCTGGCTGAGACCGCCAAGGTTTGACAAGTCGCCAGACGCCTTGAAGCCCCGCAACAGCGAAGCATACGCCACGCTCGATCAAATCAAAAAGGAGATGAATCGCGAGCAGGAGCCGCTTTGGGTCATGGCACGAGGCCGCGATGAACGCGAGGTTGGAACGAGACTGCGGGAAGTCCAACCTGTGCTGCAGCAAGCCGTTTCAAATGGTTGGATCAAAATGTTCACTTTGCCCAATCAACTTTGGCCTGACCCCGAACACCAGCAGATGAATCGGGCCGCTGCTCAAAAGTTGAGCGAACAAACGATATCATTTCACCAGGCTGCTCTGAGCAACGGGTTCGCTTCAAACTCACTCGTCCTGCTCGACAGTGTCCTGGATACCTGGAAGCGGGCGGCCGGTCGTCCCGCAGTCTTTTGGCCCTCAAATCCCAACAGCCACTGGATCCTGAAACAGTTCGTCGCAAAAACGACCAACGAATTTTTGGCGATCGGCCTTGTCCATCCGTCCGAAGGAGCTCAAAAGGAACCAGGGATTCGGAAGGTCATAGCCGCGTTACCGAAAGAAGGTGTCTTGGTATCCGGTTGGGAGTTGCTCGGCTCGACAATCGCCCAACTCGTCCTGCACGACCTGCCGAAAGTCGTTATCCCTATCACGGCGCTTGTCCTCATATCCCTGTGGCTCGCTTACCGGAGCTGGAAGGATGTTCTTCTGAGCGTGGCCACAGTCCTGTTTAGTGCCTTCTGTTTGGCCCTGGTCATGAATTTCGCGGGCTGGTCCTGGAACATGATGAACCTGATGGCTCTGCCGCTGCTGCTTGGGATGGGAGTCGATTTCAGCATCCATATCCAGCTTGCCCTGAGACGCCATCACGGAGATTTGGTTTTCGTGCGCCGATCGATAGGACGAGCCTTGTTGCTCGCTGGTTCCACGACGGTGGCTGGCTTCGGTTCTTTGGCCCTTTCCAGCAACTCAGGCATCGCCAGCCTCGGCTCGATCTGTGCCTGCGGAATCAGCATCTCAATGTTGGTGGCGGTGTATCTCTTGCCGGTTTGGTGGAAAGCCGCCCAACCTGCCGCAAAGCCTTTGATATCTTGAGTATGGACGAGAATACTCCAAAGAGTAACTCTGCGCCGCTGTGGAACCCAGACCTGAAGGCCAGCACCGATGCAACGGGTACTCCGCCTAGTGGCGCACAAGCCGGCAGTGCGGTCCCACAACTTCACAAGCCTTCGTCGCTCTACCGAGCCAATCTCTGGAGCGGCGCAATTGTTCTCTCCCGCCACATGCCACATTCCCTGCTCGGTCATTTGGCCGGGCACCTCGCCCAATTATACTGGGCATGTTGCCCATCACGACGGAAGGTGGTTTTCGAGAATTTACTTCCCGCACTCGCGGGGGATAAAAAAGCGGCACGGATAACCACTCGCGAGCTTTTTCAACAGTTCGCGATGAAGCTGGCGGACCTTTGGCGCTACGAAAGCGGGCTTTCGATCTATAACCTGTTCCGAGACCTGACGGGCTGGGAACATTTTCAAGCAGCGCAGGCCCGTAAACAGGGGGTATTGTTGGTCACGATACATTTGGGCAACTGGGAGTTCGGCGCGCCGCTCCTGACCCAGCGTGGCATTAGACTCCAGGTCATCACCGGACCGGAGCCGCAAGCGCGCCTGACCAAAGTGCGGCAGGCTGCTCGCGCACGCTGGGGCATAGAAACTCTCCCGTTAGGCGACAATCCCTTCGGCGTGATCGAAATCATTCGAAGGCTTGAAGGCAACAACGCCGTGGCCTTGCTGATGGATCGGCCTCCGGCAGCCTCGGCCGTTCCCATCCAGCTCTTCGGCCAGACTTTTCATGCCTCCTCCTCCGCAGCCGAAATCGCCCGCGCGTCTGGGTGCGCTGTCCTGCCCGTCTATATCCCTCGTATTTCGTCAGGATACATCGCGCACATTTTGCCCGAGGTGTCCTACGATCGCGCCAACCTGCGGAACAGGGAGGCGCGGCTCGACTTCACGCAGAGGATCATGAGTGCCTTTGAACCAGCCCTTCGGCTTTACTTGAATCAGTGGTACCATTTCGTCCCTATCTGGCCAGCTCCGCCACGCGCCAAAGAGTGAAGGTTGAACTCGGGCTTTTGATGTTGACGTCTCCCGCGCTAATCCGGAAAGTTGACGTGTTGAACCCAACTTTTTCTCTTTAACACTCTTTGGCGAAGGATTGGCTTATCAACAGCACAAGTTCACAGGAATCGATGGTTGCATTGTCCGCGGAAGAGCAGAGCGCGGTCATGGCCAAGGTCACGCGCCGGTTGCTTCCACTTCTCTTCCTCTGCTACGTCATTGCCTACATCGATCGCATTAACGTTGGTTTCGCCAAGCTCCATTTGCGCGAGGTGCTGGGAGTGGACGCATCTATTTTCAGTAGTGTGTATGGTTTCGGCGCCGGTCTCTTTTTCATCGGGTATTTTCTCTTCGAAGTTCCAAGCAACTTGATCCTGCAACGGATTGGCGCCCGAATCTGGATTGCCCGGATCATGATCATTTGGGGTTTGGTGTCCATGGCCTTCATGTTCATGAAGGGGACCACGATGTTTTACGTCATGCGTTTTCTGCTGGGTGCGGCGGAAGCAGGTTTTTTCCCGGGAGTCATTCTCTACCTCACTTACTGGTACCCGGCACACGAGCGGGCACGCACTATCGCGCTTTTTACTCTCGGAGGGATCGCAGCAGGGGTCGTTGGCTCGCCTATCTCTGGTGCTATTCTCGGCATGAATGGCGTCGGTGGTCTCGCGGGATGGCAGTGGTTGTTTTTTCTCGAAGCGCTTCCGGCCATCATCTTCGGTCTGGTCGTTCTCATCGTTTTGCCGAATGGTCCTGCTCAGGCTCGCTGGTTATCGGACCGGGAAAGGGCCTGGATCCAATCCAGGCTGGATGCGGATGCTGCCAGGCCAGACGCTCATCAGCGTCATAGTCTGCGGGATGTGTTCACCAGTGGACGCGTCTGGCTCCTTTGCCTCATCTATTTCCTGCTGAACGTGGGCGCCTATGGCTACGAGATGTGGTTGCCCACCATCGTTAAAAACTTCTCCGGTCAACGCGATGCCATCGTGGGGCTCATCAATGCCATTCCGTACGTCGTGGCAGGCGTGATGATGTTTCTCATAGGTCACCATTCCGATCGAACGCATGAGCGGCGCGGACATGTCGCTGCTTCAGCGGCGAGTGCGGCCGTGGGCTTCGCTATCGCGGCCTATTCCAAAAATCCCTATCTGGCCATGGCTGCATTAACAATCGCGTTTGCCGGTCTTAAATCCACGCTCGGGCCCTTCTGGGCGCTGACCACTGCTTTCCTCAGCGGTACAGCCGCGGCGGGTGGCATCGCTCTCATCAACTCGGTCGGAAACCTAGGGGGGTTCTTCGGACCCACGCTCGTGGGCATTTTTAAGGATCGCACCGGGAGCGACGTCGCGGCGCTCTTGCTGCTCGGTGGGGCTTTGCTGTGTATGGGCCTCCTCGCCCTGTTCCTGCCTAGGGCCGTCGCTCGCCGATCATAGCTTGGCTTCCACTCCTTAATAAACCTTACGTAGGTTCGAAGGAAGAATATTCAGTTCCGAGCGGTATTTGGCCACAGTTCGGCGCGCAATCACAATCCCCTTGTCACCGAGCATCTTGACTACTTCCTGGTCCGAGAGCGGTTTGGCAGGTTCCTCTTTCTTGAAAATTTCCGCGATCATGTCCTTCACGCTCGTATTGGACATTCCTTCGCCGTTGGCGGTTTGAATGCCCGAGGTGAAGAAGTACTTCATTTCGAAGATGCCTTGCGGCGTCTGCATGTATTTGCCGGAAACCGCGCGGCTAACCGTCGTTTCATGCACTCCCACCACTTCTGCCACCTGGACCATCGTAAGCGGTTTCAGGAAGGCCACGCCTTTTTCCATGAACTCCCGCTGTCGTTTCACGATTTCCTTTGCAATGTTCAGGATCGTTTGCTGCCTCTGATGCAGGCTCTTGATCAGGAATTTTCCCGCGCGAATCTTTTCGCGGATGTACTCGCGGACTTCCGGCGAAGAATCCGCCTGTGCCATCAGGTCCTTGTAAGTGTTGCTGATGCGCAAGTGCGGCACTTGTTCGTTGTTGGTTGAAACCGTGAAATCGTCCCCGGACTTATTGACGAACACCTCAGGCAGGATGAACTGGTCATTGTCGGGGAGGAAAGCGCGACCGGGCCTTGGCTCCAGGAGGCCAATGCGGGCCACCGCCTCCTGAATTTCCGCCACAGTATAACCGAGTCCACGGGCGATTTCAGGCAAACGGCGTTTGCCCAATGCTTCCATGTGTTCGTTGATGATCTGGTATTCGATCGTTTTTTCCTTACCCTGCCGCTGCAGTTGAAGCATGAGGCACTCGCGCAGGTCGCGCGCGCCCACTCCGGCGGGATGGAATGTTTGGATCACTTTCAACACTTGGGTGATCTGCTCGGCGGGGACATTGGTAGAAAAACTCAATTCCTCTACGCTGGTTTTCAGGTAGCCGTAGTCGTCGATGCTGCCAATTACGATTTCGGCCACTTTGCGCTGGTCCTCGTTCAACTCTGACATGCGGACTTGTTCCATCAGGCTTTCCTGAAGCGAAGTCCCGGCCACGAGCGAATCGAACATAAACTGCCGTTTTTCCTCGTCTTCGGCCGAATGGCGGCTGGGCAGGTTGGTTTGCGCAAAATGATCGCGCCATTCCTGGTCAAGTTGGGTCAGACGTTCAAATTCGGCTTGAAAATCGTCCACCGGATCGTTGCCGGGTTTTTCAGTGGCAGGATCAAAATTAACATCCGCTGGTGGTTCGGCTGGGTCAACGGGATCCGGTGCGTCGTTGGCCGGTTCGCCATCGCGTTCAGGCTTGTCCTTCTGTTCCAGTTCCTCCGCTACTTCCTCGAGCACCGGGTTTTGCTGCATTTCCTGCTCAACCAAAGCCTTCAGTTCCAACGTGGGTGCCTGCAGCAACGCCAGCGATTGCTGGAGCTGGGGAGCCAGCACCTGCTGGAGCGACATTCTCTGTGATATATACAAACCCTGTGCCACGATAAAAATTCTAGGATGGTTACGGTGTTAAACTCAAGAACTAAATCGGCACATTCATTGCTTTCTCAAGTCCGATGCCAATTTTTCGGCATTGCCCTCGGATCTGTCCACGCTTCCGGGCCGTAATTTCTGGTTACATTCTTTATCGGCACACTGCTCGGAAAATTTATTGCCCTTGGCCCCGCTCGGTCATAAGGTCGCTTCAGTGCCAGTGCAAGTGACGATTCTGGGAAGCGGTTCCAGCGGGAACTGTGCGTACCTCGAGACGGACCAGGTCCGCCTTCTGGTGGATGCGGGGTTGAGCGGACGCCAAATCCGCCAGCGCATGCTCACCATTGGGCGCACCCCCGAGAATTTGACCGGCATTCTCATTACTCACGAGCACTCGGACCACATCCAGGGGCTTACGGGGCTCGCGGCGAAGCTGAACATCCCCATTTATTGCAATCGCCTCACTCGCGAAGCCATTGAAGCCCAGTTGCAGATCAAGTTGGATTTCCGCATCTTCGATACCGGCGCGAGTTTCGATGTGGGCGACGTTTTGGTGGATACCTTTACCGTGCCGCACGATGCCTATGACCCGGTTGGGTTTCTCCTCCATACTCCGGAAGGGAATATTGGGTTTCTGACTGACCTTGGCCATGCCACAAAATTAATCCTGCAACGCGTCCGGTCTGCCAACGTGCTGGTCCTGGAGACGAACTACGATCGGCAGATGTTGCAGGACGATACGCGGCGGCCCTGGAGCATCAAGCAGCGCATTGTCAGCCGTCACGGTCACCTGTCCAACGACGCGGCCGCGCAGGTGGTTGAGGAAATCATGACCGACGAACTGCGCCACTTATATTTGGGCCATCTTTCCAGCGATTGCAATCTGCCTGAATTGGCCCATCGCACGGTCAGCGAACGGGCTACGCGCATTGGCGCCTCGCATGTGCGTGTGGAGACCACTTCCCAGGATGTTCCGTGCCCCACCCTTTCCATGGCAGCCACGCGAGGTCTCTTGCTCTAGGATTTAATGTCCCGGACGTGAAACCCTGCGGCCCCCACGATAAACGCTGTGAAATTGCAGGCGAAGAGGATGGAGAGCGAACCTCCGATCCGTCCCCAGGGGATGGGCTGCGAAAAAACAAGCAGCCAGCTCCGGAAATGATACGGCAAGAGCCATTCGTGATACCGTTCGAAAAACGGAATATTTTCCATTACGAGCATCACGAAGAGAACTGACAAGGCCAGAATGGTAGCTGCGGCGGGCTTCATGTTGAATGAGGAGAACATAAAGGCCAGGGTGAGCATGGTACAGGCGTTCACGATCAGGAAGAGATGCGACCAGAGATAGAGCCGGAATCCCTCACCCGCCTCCAGGACGTTGAAGAGAACGCCCGGAACAAAAACGAACATCCCTTTCCACGGAAACCAGAGCCGAGCGAAGAACAAGGCGGTTGTGCCAAGAACGATCACGAGCGCGGTGGAAAAAATCACTCCCGCGATCCATTTCAGGAGGAGCAAGCGAAAGCGCGAGATGGGGCGGCACAGGATCATCCGCAACGTCCCATCTTCGACCTCCTTTGCTACCATGTCTCCGCCAATCAATGTTGTATAAAGGGGCATCAACAAAAGCACCTGGGGGATGAGCATCAGGATCGCCACGGTGAGCGCGGAAATAAATTCGGATGCCAGGTATCCATTCCCGGCCAGCAACCTTTCAGCGTCCCGCTGCCATTTGGTGAATCTAAACGCCAGCAGCATCGCATTCTGGGCAATCAGAAACATGCCGAATCCAATGTAGGTCCGGCGTTTGCCGAAGAGTTTCCAGAGTTCGTTGCGAAGTTGCAGCAGGAACATTGTTAGGGGTTCGCCGAAGCCGGTTCGCGTTTCATTAGTCCAAGATAAAAACTTTCGAGGCTCTCCTGTTCGACTGCAATTTCATGGACACGAAACCCGCGTGCGACGAGCAAGTCCACAATTTCATGAGTTTCAACCTTCGCCGCCAGCCGTACCAGGCTGCCATCACGAAGGTCAGAAACCAACTGCGCCTTCATCAGGACATCGGTGGCCCGGGCGAAGTCATCAGTTCGAAGCCGCACCCAGGCGCCGGGTTGTTTCGCATGCGCCAGCGTTCCATCGAATACTTTTCTGCCTTGATTCATCACGGCGATCCGTGTGCAAATCTGTTCCACTTCGTTGAGCAGGTGCGAGGAGAAGAGAATCGTTAACCCGAGTTCACGATGCAGGCGGCGGATCGTCTGCCGCATTTCATGAATCCCCTCGGGATCGAGCCCATCACTCGGCTCATCCAGGATGAGCAGCCTGGGCTCGGGGAGCAGCGCCTGGGCCAGCGCGAGTCGTGCGCGCATGCCATGAGAGTAGGTTGCCACTTTTGAATGCTCGCGTCCGGTCAGCCCCACCCAATCCATCACTTCGCGCATCCGTTGCGGACTGGCGGAGGCCGTGTAGCTCGATAAGATTCGAAGATTCTTCCAGCCGCTCAGGTAATCGTAAAATACCGGTGCTTCAAAAATAGCTCCAACCAACTGCAAAGCCCGCTTGCGTTGCGTGAAGACATCGTAGTCGCAAATCGTAAGGCGTCCAGCGGTTGGCCACACCTGGCCGAGCATCATCCCGATGGCTGTGCTCTTGCCAGCACCGTTGTGTCCGAGTAACCCAAAAATTTCACCCGCGGGCACTACCAAATCCAGGCGTTCCACCGCTACTCGGCCACCGAACTCTTTGCGCACTTGCTCGAGCCGAATCATTTTGTGCCTTCCAACACCAAAATGTTCTGGATGCGGCCGTCGGCGTAGAGATAATTAACGCCCCTGACTTCGCCGCGTGCCTTGTGGAACGCTTCCTTGTCGAACAACACCGGGATATTATGCGGATCGAACTGAATTGGGCCGATAGCGAGATGATCGGCGTCCTGGCCGTTCAAAAAAGTGTTCCACCAATAGGATGAACCCGTGTTTTCAAAAATCTTTTGCCGATCCGACGGGCATTGGAACACCTGCTGGGCTCCCAGGTAATTTGAGAGAACCACGTTCGGTAGCGCAAGGTTGGTGGTGGCTGGGTTGTTTGTTGCCCCGGCGTTGCCCAGAGTCGGGAGATGATTGTTGTTATCCTGCACATACAGTTGCAGGGCGATTCCAATCTGCCGCAAATTGCTGAGGCATGCCGTTGAACGGGCCGATTCCTTCGCTTTGCCCAAGACCGGAAGGAGGAGCGCCGCCAGGACCGCGATGATCCCGATTACCACGAGAAGCTCAATGAGAGTGAATGCGCACCGGCTCCTTGCCAGGCTGAAGCAACCCCTCCATTTTGAATCATGGCCTCTCACGGTTCCGGAAAAGCTTGCCGTTTTCCATCAGGCGTTGCATCTCATCAAGCACTGGGGCGAGTTCTGCTTTGGTCTGCGCGGAGCTATCGCTGTAAAAGGATTTTAAACCAATCTGCACCACCTTCTTTTGCAGGTCTGGACTCAGTTCGCCCATCCGGTTGGTTTCTCCGGCGCTCGCGGGGGACGCGCCGTCGTCTGTATCGATGGAATCCCGAGTCTTCCGCATGTTCCTTAAGGCGTCGTCGATCGCTCTCTTGCGTTTGTCCTGCGGCAGTTGCTCGAACGCAGCCAACATTTGCTTGAAGCCGGATGGCATCGTTTCCTCGATGAATTTTCCTTTCTCTGCTTCGGTCATCTCGTGGTACCAGGTGGCCCATTCCCGATCCAGGCGCGCTTTCCGGCGGTCCTCCGGCGACAGGGCCATCATCCGCCGCGACAATTCCCGGAGTGCCTTCTCCCGGTCTGCCGCGGAGAGCTTTTTCAAATCCGTCGAACGGAGGTAAGCCGCTACTTTTTCCGAAGTGATCTTGTAGTGCTCCGCCACCAGGTAACCGCTATAAGCCAGAACCCACACCACGAAAATGGCGAGTGCGCCATAGAGGAGCGGCTTGCGGCGTTGCGTTATCATAGTCTCCAGTCTAGCCGAGCAAGCCCCCAAAGCGATTAAAAAGATGCACCTCCCCGATCGCTTGTGCCGTCTGGGCTTGTTTGGTGTTTGCATAACGATAAGTTGCAGCGTGCTTAAAAATCGAAAAATACCGAGACTGCTGCTGCTTCTGGTCGGAGGATATGCCGTCTTGGTGGTGGGTTGTAAGAGCCTCCAGCGAAAGTTTCTTTTTTTTCCGAGCCACCACCAGCGAGATAATGGTCTCACCGCGTGGAAACGAGAAGGCCAGTTAATTGGCTACGCACGTGAGGTGGCCGAGCCGGAGAATGTCTGGCTCATGCTCCATGGTAACGCGGGCCAGGCCGCAGACCGAACCTACGCTCTCCCGTGCTTCTCCCCGCGCGATTCGGTTTTCATTCTCGAATATCCTGGTTACGGAATGCGCTCGGGCAAGCCGTCCACTGCCACTTTCAATGCAGCGGCGGTTGAAGCTTATAAAATGTTGCGCGAAACGTTCCCCAAAACACCTGTCTGCGTCGTGGGCGAGTCGATTGGAACTGGTCCAGCTTCTGCCTTGGCGAAAGAAACACCGCCCCCCGACAAGACGGTCCTCGTGGTGCCTTATGACAAACTCACTAGTGTGGCCGCGCATCACTTCCCTTACCTGCCAGTGCGGCTGATTTTGGGGCGATGCTGGGACAATATCGACGCGCTTGGCGGCTACAGTGGCCCAGTTGAGATCTTCGGTGCGCTGGAGGACGACATTATTCCAATCCAGCATGCTCGCAACCTGGCGCACCGAGTGCCCGGCGCTAAATTCCATGAAATACCGTGCGGCCACAACGACTGGTCCAGCGGCGGGGCTGTCCAGATCCGGAACCGGTGACTGCAGCCGAAGCTCCATCCTGTTGGGCGGACGCGGTAGTTTCGGTACACTGTCGCTTCGGTTTTCGAGTCTGCGGTTGAAGGTCCAATATCCTATCATTGGTGACAGCCACCGAAGAATTGCTACATTCGAGACCATGACGATGGAATACGGCCGCGGAAACCAAACATGACGTTTCTGCCGATTGTTGGCCGCGAGTTGCGGGTCGCTTCCCGCCAGCGGACTACCTATTGGATACGCCTGGGCGCAGCGCTCGGTGGCATTGCCATTGGGGCCTGGATTTTGATTGTGCCGTATTTTCGAACAGGGCAGATGCTTGGCCCGGCTCTCTTTACGTCGCTTTCGGTGCTTACATTCGCGTATGCTTTGCTGGTCGGGGTACTCAAAACCGCAGATTGCCTGAGCGAGGAAAAGCGCGAAGGCACTCTCGGATTATTGTTTCTGACCGACCTCAAAGGGTATGACATCGTCCTCGGCAAGCTCGCTGCGACGTCCCTCAACTCGGTTTACGGACTACTGGCGATTTTTCCAGTAATGGCGATTCCGCTTTTGGCTGGCGGCGTTGCGGGCAAGGAATTCTGGCGCGTGGTGGTTTGCGCACTTGTAACCCTCTTCTTTTCGCTGTCTGTGGGGATTTTTTCATCGGCAATCAGCCGTGATGATCGAAAGGCCATTGTGCTCGCGCTTTTGACGGTTCTGTTCTTTGCGGGGGGCTTGCCTCTGATCGGAGGCTTGCTCATGTCCGGCCAAGGGCCGCACCAGCCAAATCCGCTCGTCTTCGTGCCAAGTCCGGGTTATGCCTGTTTCATCGCCTTCGATGTCATCGCCAAAGCCTTTCCGAAATTCAATTTGTTTTGGGAATCGATTGCCACCATCCACGCGCTGTCGTGGTTGTTATTAATTACCTCGTGCGTGATCGTGCCCCGGACGTGGCAGGACAAAGGGGCAAACTCGGCCGGACAGACGAGGTGGTTTCAGTTGCGGCGGGCGGGGCTCGGAACGTTCGAGGGGGTTCGGGAATTCCGGACGCGCCTGCTGGAGATAAACCCGCTGTATTGGCTCTCGAGCAGAGACCGGCTTAAGCCTCTTCCGCTCTGGGGCTTTTTAGCGGTAGTGGCGGGACTTTGGATTTGGGGCCTGGCGAAACAGCCGCAGGACTGGAAAGACACCGGCATGTATTTTGCGACTGGCCTGCTCCTCAACACCGCGCTCAAGTTCTGGATCTCACTTGAAGCAAGCCGTTATCTTGGAACCGATCGAAAAAGCGGCAGCCTCGAGTTGCTCCTCTCGACACCGATTCCGGTTCGTAAAATCGTGGGTGGACATCTGCTGGCCTTGCGGCGACTTTTTATCGGACCTGTTTTGATGGTCGCCGCGGCCAATTTTATTTTTCTGCTTTCAGCCCGCGACGAGTCTGACTGGGTGGCCACCTGTGTCGCCGGTATCGTGGTGTTTGTGCTGGATGCTATCGTTCTCGCATTGCTGGGTCTATGGCTGGGCCTGGTCAGTCGCGGCACAGGTCGGGCCGCAGCGGCTTCGATTGTTCGCGTGATGGTCTTGCCGTGGATGATCTTTGCGGTTGTGCTCACGTTCATTGGCCTTAAATCCCGGTTCGTGGGTCCCGGGCCAAGCACGAAAATGATCATCGCCTTCTGGCTGGTGATTAGTTTGGGGGTTGGCACATTTTTCGGCATTTGGGCCTGGCGGCGTCTTACCGTGGACCTCCGGGTCGCAGCTACCCGACAATATTTACGCCGGGCCAAACGCGGTGCGGCGGATGATGCGAAGCCCTCTTCAATGCAAACGCCCGGTGGAAAAGAATGATCCTTCCCGTCGCAGCGCGTGAACTACGGCTTGCCTCGAGACGGTCGGGAACTTACTGGACCCGCGCCATCAGCGCTGGCGCAGCCTTTCTAATTTGCTTTTGGATGCTCGTGGTTCTCGCCGAGCAGAGAGGTCCTGGCTCCAGGCCGCAGGGAAGGGAGTTGTTCCAGACGTTGTTCTGGTTTGGGTTTGCATATGTGCTCTCGTCGGGCATGCGGTTCTCGGCTGCGGCCCTCAGCCGAGAACGCCGGGAGGGAACCCTGGGCTTGCTGTTTCTGACTGATTTGAAAGCGTTCGACATCGTTCTGGGGAAACTCGCGGGCACTTCGCTTGACGCACTTTATTCGACAGTGGCCATTCTGCCGGTGTTAAGCATTCCAATTCTCATGGGCGGCGTCACCATGCACGATTATTTAATTGCGGCACTTGTCTTGCTCGACACGATGTTTTTTTCGCTGGCGGCCGGGATTTTGGCGTCATCGTTTTGCCGCGACGAACGAGAATCCTTCAACACGGCCTTCCTGCTGCTCCTGGTCCTCAGTTTGGTGCTGCCTGTGGCCGCCAATGCTTTAACTTACTTCACGCGATTCCGGATTCCTGCATTCTTTAATCTGATCAGCCCAGGCATGCTGGCTTTCTCAGCTTTCCCTGGTATTCCTGGCGTTAATTTTTGGATGTCACTATTGGTGGTGCATCTGTGCAGTTGGATTTTTCTTGGTCTTTCGAGTGTATTCGTGGTTCGGGTTTGGCGCGACAAGCCGCACGCAGGCTGGCGGCTGCGCTGGCAGGAATGGAAGCGTAATTTGACTCTGGGCAAACCCCAGGTCCGCCTGGCCCTGCGGCGACGGCTGCTGGAAGTCAACCCAATCCTTTGGCTTTCCAACAGGGAAAGAACTACGCCCTGGTATGTCTGGTTTTTTCTAAGCGCGATGATCGGCATCCAGATCTTTGCCATGATCATGGAGAAAGCGGTTTTCAGCATCGAGCTAATGCCTCTTTTCTATATCACCGCCGTGATACTGAAATATTGGGTTGCATCGAACTCAAGCCATGGGTTCGCCAGCGCCAAGGCGTCCGGCACGCTGGAACTGATCTTATCGACATCGTTGGAGGTGAAAGAGATTTTGCGCGGGCATTGGCTGGGGATCCTTCGCCAATTTCGCGACCCATTCCTCGTCCTGCTCGCGTTCGAGACCCTCGTGATGATTTTGGGTGCTTCGCGGCTCCCAAGCCGCGATATGAGTGAAGTGTGGGTGATTGGCCACACCGCAAACATGGTGTTGCTGGTAGCGGACAGTTATAGCCTGACATGGGTCGCGCTTTGGCAAGTTATGATTCGAAAAAACGCGCAGGTGGCAGCTTCGGCAGCGGGTTTGCGGGTGCTGGTCCTGCCCTGGCTGGCTCTGGCTCTCTTTCTTATGATGTCCCTCCCGGGCATTGCCGGAAAGACCGGGGTGGGAATTATCGGCGCCTGGCTGGTGATAGGGATTTTCTTTGATATTGTTCTGACTGGGATCTCCAAGGACAAACTTGAGCAACAATTGCGTCTGGCGGCTGCTGAGCAGGGAGCAGTGGGCGGCCAAAAGCCTTCGAAGAATTTATTCGAAAAACCCCTGCTGAGTCACGATTTCTTTAGAGGCTGAAGGCATGACGTTTTTGCCCATAGTCGATCGTGAATTGCGCGTGCGCTCAAAGCTCAAGAGCACTTACCGTTTTCGTATTTCAGGGGCGTTCGTTGCGATCGTTATTGTTCTTTTTATTCTTTTGGCGACGTCATTCTCCAATCCCGGGCTGATGGGAAAGCGGATGTTCATGGTGCTCTCCTGGTTGATTTTCCCCTTTTGCCTCTTTGAAGGGACACGCAATACGTCCGATTGCCTGAGCGAGGAAAAGCGCGGTGGCACATTGGGCCTCCTCTTTCTCACCGATCTGAAGCCTTACGATTTAGTAATTGGGAAACTTGTGGCGACGTCATTGAACAGTTTCTATGGCCTGTTGGCCGCACTACCGCCCCTCGCCATCCCAATTCTGCTCGGCGGCGTAACTCCCGGAGAGTTTTGGAGGTTGACTCTAGTCCTGGTCGTAACCCTGTTTTTCTCCCTGACAGCGGGATTGTTTTTTTCATCGATTAGCTTTTCGCAAAGGAAAGCCTGGACTGGAACACTCGGGATGATCGCGCTCTGCGCCATCGTGTTGCCGTTGTTGGAGCCAATCCCGCTGGGCATACATCTCTGGATTTTCCATTTCAGCCCGACCCTCGCGTTTGGGGCGGTGCTGGAAACTCAATATTTGGCGAACCGCGCCGAATATTGGCTCTGTCTTGTCTGCATCTTTGGGCTGAGCTGGTCTTTCCTCGGCGGCGCTGCCTTCATGCTGCCGCGGAGATGGCAGGAAAGCCGCGGCCAAGTTGGTGCGAATGCGCCGGATTGGTACGAGAATCTTATGACACGGCTCACCGCGACGGGTGAACGGGAGCGTTCCAGCCGTTTGCTGGCAGCCAATCCCGTACTTTGGCTTGTCGGCCGCAATTCGCGCCAATATTTCTATCTTTGGGTTTTAGTAGGAATTAGCGGAGTTTCGGCGCTGGCCCTGTGGACGCTAACCAACGGGGACAGCTCAATCGTCCAGGGAATCCTCGGAGCAGGATTGCTCTTGAATTACTTCATCGTCGGCTGGGTTGCTTCCCAAGCCTCCGGTTTTTTCCCCGAGGCGCGCGCCTCAGGCGCCATGGAACTCTTGCTCTCAACGCCGCTCACAGTCAGGACCATGTTGGAAGGGTATGTGCAGGCCTTGAAAAAGCAATTTCTCTGGCCTGTGGTTGCTCTGATCATCCTGGAAGTAATGATTCTGGCGGGCCAGGCTTTTCTCATGGCGGCGAGCGGCGTCCAGCCATTTAGCGCGGGGGGTTTGATCGTAGCGGGAGGCATCATGGTCCTGATTTTTATCCTTGATTTAAATGCTGTGGCTTATTGGGGCATGTGGATGGGGTTGAGCACTCGCACGGCGAGCCAGGCGATGAGCAAAACGATCCTCTATGTTTTAATCTTTCCCATGCTGAGCCTCGCTTGCTGCTGGTTTGCCTGGCCGGTTGTCGGGATTGTGAAGAATCTTATTTTCATCAATTACGCTCAGGAACAGTTGCGGCGCCATTTCCGCGCATATGCCACTGAGCGCTTTACTGCCGGCGCGGAATTCTCGTCATGGTCGCCACTGCCGTCCGCGAGAATCAGGCGGCGCAAGCCAGCCTATTTGCCAGATATTTTTCCCCGGCAGTAAATTTCCTCTGGCTCAGATCGGCAGAAAGTGCTGTCTGTGTGTTTGTCAGGAAGTCTGAATGAAAAAAAGTGGGGCCGGTTCGCCGGAAAACGAACCGACCCCGGACAAGCAGGCAATCCCACAACCCAGAGGATCTTGGCCTGTCTGTCAAAATCCAATCCAATCTTAGTAATCAAAACCAAAGTTCGCCAATAGTTATTTTCAAAGTGGGACTTTGCTTAATCCTAACGTGCTTTTGTGTGGTTAGCGAAGACCTCCCGTAGCGGGAGTCATGGATTAATCCCCCCATTGCGTCGAGAGGGTTCAGGTGGGTCCTTGATACATTAAGTTTAGGGCACTTACAAAGGAATATTATGAAATTACTTCTTTCGAGTATGACCGCCGCGGCGGTCATTGCATTCTGCGGATGTTCGACGCCTGGCACGGTTTCCACGATGGAAGGAAAGGGCAATAGGGTGGTGTATAATGCCGCGTTTGATCCTACCTGGCGGGCAGCGGTGGACGCGGCTCAGACGGGCGATTTGGAAGTGATAAGCGCCGATCCGGCCACGGGCTACATTTCAGCAAAACGAGGCATTAAGTTTCAAACTTTCGGGGAGAATGTCGGCATTTGGGTGACGCGAGCGGGTCCAACGCAAACTGCGGTTGAAGTGGTCAGCAAACAAGCTGGACCTCCGGTCCTTTCCTTCAAGAATTGGGAAAGGGGAATCCAGCAGGCCATTGCAGCAAACTTGACTCGTGAAGGTATCGGCGGGGTGCCCGTAACTGGGGGATCAGTCTATGGAACATCCGCCACGGTGCCAGTCGTGGTTGCGCCTCCGGCAGGGGTTGCTGTGCCATCCACCATAGCTCCGGGTTCGACGGTGGTAACGCCCGTGCCCTCGAGCACGATCACGGTGGATACGCGCGACACCCAGGCAGAACTGCAACGGTTGCAGAACCAGCAACTCGCACGGGAGGAGGAGTTGCAACGCGAACAGGACGCCAAAAGAAGGGCTGAGATCCAAGACGACATCGATAGCCTCAAAAGAGACATGAAAAAACTGCAGCAGCGGTTGAACCAATTGCAGCAGGAGCAGAACGCGCTTCCGAGGCGTTAGTTTTTGGAAACTGTCTGGGACGTGGGAGTGACTAAACTCCCACGCCCGTCCAAGCAGCCACAAAATGCCATTGCAGGTTTCGTTCTTAATCGGATGACATCCGCCTTTCCTTTTCAAGCTGCCGACGAATCATTATCCTGCCGCATGGACTTGCAACCCTTTGCGGAGAACATAGCCCGCGGGTTTTTTGAGAAGTTCGACCGCGCCCCGGAGTGGATTGCCGCCGCGCCCGGACGCGTGAACCTGATTGGGGAACACACGGACTATAATGACGGTTTCGTTTTTCCGATGGGGATCGAACGTTATACGCTTGTCGCGGCGGCGCCCAATCACACTCGGCATATTCGGTTGTACAGCGTTGCCAACGGCAGTGATGCGGATCTCGATCTGAACGAGGCACTTGGGCCCGGCCAGCCGAGTTGGACGAATTATGTGAGGGGTGTGGTCCATGGCTTTATCAAACGCGGCCAAAGCATCCCTGGGTTTGACGGCATTATTGACTCGAACGTTCCAATGGGAGGCGGGCTTTCCAGCAGCGCAGCTCTCGAAGTGGCAACGGCTACTCTTCTCGAAGAAATAACCGGCTGCCAGTTGGACCCGGTGGACAAAGCATTACTCGCGCAAAAGGCCGAGCAGGATTTTGCGGGGGTTCCGTGTGGAATCATGGACCAGTTTACATCGGTAATGGCCAAGGAAAATCATTTGCTTTTGCTCGATTGCCAGTCGCGCAAAACCGAACTGGTGCCCATGAACGATCCGGCCGTTTCCATTCTTATTATTAATACGAACGTTCGCCATGAGCTCACAGGCGGTGAATACGCCGAACGCCGATCACAATGCGAGCAGGCAGCTCGTATCTTGGGTGTCTCTTCCTTGCGCGGAGCCACGATGGCTATGAACGACAAGGCACGCAGTAAAATGCCCGACGCAATTTTTCGCCGGGCGCGTCATGTCATCACTGAGATTCAACGCACTCTCGATGCCGCGCAAGAAATCCGGGCCGGTCATTGGGGCAAGGCCGGCCAGCTCATGTACGCCAGCCACGCCTCATTGCGCGATGATTTTGAGGTAAGTTGCGCCGAACTGGACCTGGTCGTGCAAGTTGCACAGGCCCTCGGAGAGGCCAAGGGCGTCTATGGTTGCCGGATGACTGGCGGAGGATTTGGAGGGTGCGCCGTCGCGCTCGTCGAGACCAGCCGAATTCCGGATATTTCCAGCGAAATCGCCCGAGCCTACCGGAGCGAGACGAATATTGAAGCGTCGCTATTCTCCTCCCGCCCAGGTCGCGGGGCCTGCGTCTTGAGGTAGTTTCCTCCCCCATTGACGCCATCCTGCATCCCATCTTTAGTTTAGAAAAGAGACAATTGAATATGAAAACACTGCTTTCCATCGTCGCAATGGCCCTTTCGGTATCCATCTCCGGCTGCACCAAATCGACCACCCGAGAGGTTGAAGTTGATACAGTCCAACTTGAAAAGAGCTTCGACACGGGGGACGCCCAGCAAAAATCGAGCGTCAATAAAATCGTCACTTCCCTTCGTGCCAAAGATTATGCAGGCGCGAAAGAGGAATTAAAGCAGTTGGCCAGTAATGCCAAATTGACGCCAGAGCAGCGCGAATCCATTGAAGGCACGATGAAAAAACTGGGGTCCGAAATTAAGGAGACCGCCAAAAAAGTGGCTGACGATGCCAAGGAAGGTTTTAACAAAGCGCTGAACAAAGAACCCGCGAAGTAACAGGGATTTGCGCGCTGGCACCTTGTGCTGCAGCCCGCCTTTCGGACGAGTTCTTACGGTTACGGAAGGTGCGAGGTACACACTACAGCGCCGATGTTGCCGGTCGGCTCTTTCCCCCTCACCCCGGCCCTCTCCCTCAGGGAGAGGGACAAGTGCGGCCGCCTCGATGGGAATACAAGCGTAAAGGCTCTCCCCAAGGCGTCGGGATCAAGCTGCCTCGCGCAGAAATCCTCTGGGGTTCCAACGCGAGGTTCGCGGTTTGCAGATGCTTCGATAGTTTCGAAGAATTACTTCTTCGCTTTGGTCTTGCTGCGCGAGCGAGTGGGCAGATTCTGGCGTTTGCTGCGGGCCATCTTCCGCAATTCGTTCTCGCTCATAGATGATGCCATCCCCCGGGAAGCGCCGCGGAGTGACCCCTTGGAACGTTTTCCGCGCTTGGCTGCCAAAGCAGCTCCCGCGGCCATTTGCTGTTTTTTTGATTTAGCTGGCATCATTGAAGGTAAACCTGCATGGCGGTTCCGCGGCAATGGGGCATTCTCCGACCCTTTGGCTGAACTCGGCGGCGGCCAGCCAAATTGCGTCGGGGACGCGGTTCTGTTACAAGCTGCGGCCATGAACCGCATCCTGGTCCTGTACGATTCGCAAAGTGGCAATGTGAAACAGATGGCGCAGTTGGTTGGAGAAGGGGCACAGCGGATTCCAGAAACCGAAGTGCGCATTCGGGCGGTTGATCAGGCCTCGGCGGAGGATGTGATTTGGTGTGACGGGCTGGCAGTCGGAAGCCCAACGAACATGGGCATCCTCTCGTGGAAAATGAAACGCTTCTGGGATGAGACGATGAGAGAACACTGGATGCAGGTGGACGGGAAGATCGCGTGCGCGTTCAGTTCGGCAGGGGGTTGGGGCGGCGGAATGGAACTGGCTTGCCAATCGATTCTGACGGTGCTGATGAATTTCGGCTTTCTCGTCTTCGGAGTAACGGACTATGCCTCGAAGAAAATGACTCTTCATTATGGAGCGGTGTGCGCCAAGGAACCGCGCGAGGAGGAAATTCAAGCCGCGTGCCGCCTGCTTGGGCAGCGGCTGGCTGAATGGGCTGCCACATTCCTGCACGGCCGCAAGGACCAACACCCCGGAAATAAGAAGGATCAGCGCCTGGCTCCGGGGTGAGGAACTTATCATGGCTTGACGATGATTTCCACGGCTTCGATGGCGGCATGTCCGGATTTTTGGAAGGGACGCGGGAAGGGCTGCGCCACACCTTTTGCGTCGATGGCGCGAGTGCGCAAGGTGTATCGGCCAGGGGCAAGCGCCGGCATGAGGACAGCCCAATGAACCTTGGTCAGGCGCATCGGCCACGCGCGGGGCTTGCCCGTAGTGGAGTCGAAGCCCATGGTCTCGCGAGGTATTTCGGTTCCCCAATCCCGCGGAGGCGGGAGAATCTCGGCGTCGGTCCAGGGTGCTGTGGCGAAGTACCTGTCCCCAGAGGGAAACGGAACAGCGTTGGATTGGATCCAAACCTGGACCTTCGACAGGCCGGCCATGCCCACCTGGGCGTAGCCGGTGACGGGGATGGGCTTTCCGGGTTTGGGGTCGCGTGGAGCAGAAATCGTGGCCGCGAAGGTTTTTAGGGAACTATCAACGTCGTTGTTCGCTTCGGCATACGTGTCGTTGGCGTGGTAAAGGTTGGTCAGAAACACATGCGTCAACCACTTGATGGATTTAAAACCATAAGCCTCGGGCACAAGCATCCGAACCGGACCGCCACGTTCGCTCTGGAGCCACTGGCCGTTGAGCTTGTAGCAAAGAATCACGGGCGGCAGATCGAATGGATCTTCCAGCACGCGGTCAATGGGCAATGAACTGCGAAACATCTGCTGGGGGTCGTCATTGTGATAGCCGTGGTAAAAAATGCGGCGCAGATTCTCGCGCGGCTGCGTGAGCCAGATCACTTCGCGCAGTGGCACGCCTTCCCAGATCCCGGTGCCGAGCGGGCAGCCGATATTGAGGCAGGTCATAGTTTTCGGAAAGCGGACGGCATGGGTCTCGGCAAGCTTCATGAGCGCGGCGAAATCGAGGGCCGTACCATCTTTGCGAGTGAGCGGGCGGCGGAGGGCGGCTGGGTGGTCGGGATCCGAGAGGACTTCAAGCTTCCAGGTGTCGCGAGTGAGGCCGACCTTGCGTTTCTTTTCCTCCGGCAGGGAGTGAGGGAATGGTTTGCCGCGGGAAACGTCGCGGAATTTTTCCTGAGCAGTAAAATAGGGTTCGAGATTTTGAATGGCTGTGAGCAATTCAGGTTGTGCAGCCTGGGTGTCACTCTCGCAGAACGCCAATGCCAGCGCGCCTGCGGACCCCATGCGAAGAAAATGGCGGCGGGTCAGGGCGCGATGCTCGAGGAGGAAGCGTTGGCGGTTGGTCATCCCGGAGTTTACTAATGAAGTGATGGAACTGCGACCCCAGAAAATCACCATGAACTCGGGGTTCGCCGAGGTTGGCCGAGGTTGAGAGGTCATTTTTTTAATCCTGGTGCAACCTGGACTCATCTCGAACGGCGCTGATTTTCGTTGGAGAACCAGGGGCGCTGTTTTCCAAACCTCGAATGACCTCGAACGATTCGAGGTTGAGACGGGAAATTGCGAGCGACCAGCTTCGAATTGCCGGCGAGCTGGGACAGGGCTGGCCCTCACCCTGACCCTCTCCCATCCGATGTCCCATCCGATGGGCGAGGGGAGGTCGTTGAACTGCGAATTTGGAAGTGCGATCGTCGAACGTGGAGGTGCTCGTAGCCTCCCCCAAGTACTCCCAACCTCCCCGAAGGTGCTCCGAACTGCCCCAGTCAAATTTCGAATTGCGAAGCCTGGCAAGCAGCGACAGGTTTTGATTGCACACGTGGCGGCGACGCAGCACCGCCCTACCGGAGCGAGGATCGAATGCGGAGTTTTGAACGGCGCTCTTTGGAGTGGAGGTGAAACGTTTAGGTTAAACACCACGCTTTTTTTGGCGAGGTGTTTAACCTTCGGAATTTTCGTAAGGGGTTGGAATGACATGGGATTAGGCCAATTGGAGTTGGTTAAACGGTCGGTTAAACGGGTATGCGAAGTGTTTAATCCGAGTGGTTGATGGGGTGTCAGAGTCGATGGGTGATAGCCTCGGATTGCCCGGTTGGGATGAGAAATTCGACGAAGTGGAACGACAAAGAGGATCGACCAAAGTTTGGCGACAAAGAGGATGGACCCCACGGAGATAGCGAAAAAGGGGGCATTTCACGGGGCAAGCAAGGTCGAGCGACGAAGTTGGGGCTTGGGGAATGCTGGCTGAAGGTTGGGCCTGTGCGCAACCTTCAGTTTGAGTGATTTTTTTCCAACCTTGCGGAACCTTGCCAATCCTTGCCGAACCTTGCGCAACCTTAAATGGCGACTCGGCGCATCTTGCACAACCTTCAACGCGCGCCGGAAAAGAGGAGCAGGTCTTTCGAGGGCAATCGAATTTCTTGATCGGAGGAGATTTTATTTTCATTTCTTTAAATTACTTTAAATAACTTTAGAAATCTTGAAATGGCCGGTTCCAATTCTTGAAATAACTTGAGGCCCGAGGAGCCCTTTCTGGAGATTTGTTGAAATTTCTGGAACTGGACGGGATGGGCACCAAGAAGCCCAGTGCGAGTTACAAACCTCGAGTTCCAAACTTGTTCCACAGAAGCCCGGACGGATCGGTCCGTGTCGGACGGATCGGAATTTCGAAGGGAGAAGCGGACTGAAAGTCCGCGCTCCTTTGAGTGCCGAATTTTTTCAAAACTATTCATAAATGCTTTCACATATGCACACAGGTTTTCTGCGTGTCTGGAAGCAGTTTGGACCTAAGGCTACTAATTGCATAGTGTCCGAGCACCATGGCGTTCATGGCGTACACGAAACGCGCGGCGTGTGTGGTACACATGGCGCACAGGAGCACCATGGCACGCGTGGCGTTTTGGTGCGCTTCGCGCACGGAAGAGATCAGAGGGCAGTCGGAAACTAACTCGTTGGTGGAGTGAAAGAAGTGGATTGAACCACTAATTAACACGAATCCCAAGAGCCGGGACAGGCTGGACACGAATCATTCTGAGTAGGCGGGGAACCAGTAACTGATCTCACAGAAGCTCTTAATTTGAACCGCGAATTACGCCAAATATGCGAAAGGATGCTGAGTTTCTTCACATGAGGTAACAGAGGTAGGGGAAAGTGCAAAGTGCATAGTGATGAGTGCCTGCACAGTGCAAAGTGAAAAGTGACCCCGGTGAGATAGTTGGAATGGGAACATCTCACGGGGCGAGTGATGAATGCAAAGTTTCACGACAGAATTCGAACCGCGAATTACGCCAAATATGCGAAAGGATGCTGAATTTATTCACATGAGGTAACAGAGGTAGGGGAAAGTGCAAAGTGCATAGTGATGAGTGCCTGCACAGTGCAAAGTGAAAAGTGTTGAATGCAAAGTGAGTTGACCTGAAAAGTGATGAGTGCAAAGTGAGTTGACCTGAAAAGTGATGAGTGCAAAGTGAGCGAGAAAAAGGAACTAACTTCTGGGTGTAGCTAACAATAAACCACAGAGGGAACCTGAGTTCGGCAAAGCGGGTGGCGAAGACATCGAGCATTGATAGTGCCGAGTTGTTGAGGCGGTTCCCTCGAAAACCGAAGGAATCGCCTCTTTTTTATCTTTGCAAATCGGCATAATTCGGGAGGACTGATGAATGCAATGATTTGGGTCTGAAGAAATCCAGCAGGAAGCTGAATTGCTGAATCCTCAATTCCACATCGTGAACGCATGATTGCATCCCTGGCCAAATTGATCGACTGGCTTTTCATCCAGAAAAGCTGCGGGCGAACTCCAGCCTTTGACAGGCAAGCTTTCCGGCTGGACGAGGCGATTCAATTTCTGAACGGGCCAAACTTCGTTTGCGACGAAAGCCACCCGGCGCGAATAGAGTTCGGCTTCGACAAGTCGGGGATGGAGTTTCGCTTTCCTACGCCGCGACCATGCAGTTTCGCCGAAAACAACATTGTTCACGGACGGCTTTACCGTTGCGAAGAGCACTGGCAAAAGCACCCGACAATCGTTTTGTTGCATGGTGGGAACGTGATGCGGGGTCGTCCTCGCTCGCTGGGCTATCGGCTTGGATATCCACGGCTGGCGCGCCGTTGCAATAGTGCGGGATTCAATGCGGCGACCTTGGAATTGCCTTACCACTTTCAACGTCATCCGCGACAGTCCGATGCGGCGAAGAACATGGATTACTTGCGAATGGCCGAGGCCGTGGCGCAAGCCATCGCCGAGATCCGTGCTCTGACTGGCTGGCTCTTGCAAGAGGGTTGTCCCGCCGTGGCACTGTGGGGCGTTTCGATGGGCGCCGGGCTGGCCGGAAAGACGGTGTGTTGTGACGCCCGGCTATCAGCAGTCGTAATGACCGTCCCCACCGTGCGCAGCAATCCTTCGTATGCGGATCGGATTCTCATAAGGAGCGTTCGCGAAGCCTGGCGAACGGTGGGTCAGGCGGAAGCAGAACTGGATATAACGCCATTAAATCTGACGTCCTTGAAACCAGTCATTCCAAAGGAAAATATTTTGTTGATCGGAGGCATACACGATCTGGTTTGCCCCATGAAACCGATTGAGGAGCTTTGGCAATTATGGGGGCAGCCTGACCTCTGGCGGTTGCCGCAAGGACACATCAGTTTTATGGGGCAGCTGGATTTGACAAGCCGTGTCCTGCGCTGGCTGTCCTCGCGGCTGAACACGCCTGCGGTTCAGGCGTGACCAAGCGATATCCCATATAATGCCGAGTGGCAAAGGGAAAGACGGGGAATTTAGAAGAGGAAGGTAGTTTACGATTAAGGAAGCCGGAAAAATCAGTTATCGGTCATCAGTTAGGAGTTATCAGTTATTAGTTATTAGTCCTGAGTGTCGGTGAGCAAAGTGATTTCAAATTTCGAAGCCTGCTTGACGATTTTCAAATTTGAAGAGTGAAAAGAACAGCGTAATCCAACTCAAAGTTCGCAATTCCGGAGAAGCGGAGGGTGCGGCGAAGGAGTAGTTTCGTTCAGTTCCTCGATGAAGTTCAAGTCGAGCCAAGTATAAACACAGGCAAGATTGTTGTTTGTCCGGTTGCAAGCTGCTTCAGCGGCAGCTTTTGCGGTATTTGATTCCTTTGCCATGATTTGTGGCTGGTTGGTTCGAATCGAGGGTCTTGGAGGAACTAAGCTTCTAGATTTATAGAGTTTTCCGCAAAGTTTTGAAAAAGACTTTGTAGGGTTCATCTTCAAATTTGTGACGTTTTAAGATTTGGGACCGGGCTATCGTGAAACATGTGGTAACGAGTGCGGTTGTGAAAATGATAGACGCAGTGTGCCTGCGCAGCCACTGGCCAGCGCCGGTGGAGGAGGCGGCCCAAATCGCTTCTGCATAATTAAAGACGGCGAGAGCCATCGACACGAATGCGGTGTGATAATAGAGCCACGCTTCCCATGAATCTACTTCCTCCAGCCACTCCTCCGTAGTAGCAGGAGAGTGAGAAAGGCTCAGGCAAATCTGTCCGTAAAACCATGCCAAGTGTGAGCGTTGTCGATAGAAATAAAGCCCTGCAAAGAGCATGAAGCCGGATCCGGTAAGCACGTACGCCTCTCCTGAGCTCCATATTGCTGAAAAAAGAGTTCCCGAAGCCGCGCTTAACAATTTATCCAGAACCAATCCTACAGCGACTACGCAGAAAGTAGAGAGGAGCCCCATGATCGTCATCTCCTTCTCCAGGTAATCCAAGTAGAACTTTGTTGTGTCGTGGGTGGCCATCAGATTCTTCTCCTATTATGAGGGGACCTGGCTCATTGAAGATGAGCCAGGTCATCGAAGGTTACCGTAAAACGCGATTTCATCCGACCGTGACAGCCTTGCTCCCCTTGGTTAGCGCACCCTTTAGCCCGTTCAGTGCCGCCGTATGCGCCGACATCGCGTCCAGGATCCCTGTGACGAAGATCAATTCTGCCGGAGTGGTCCACCCTGGCCGACGCCATTCCAGGATCAACCTCCTGAAATCTTCGGAGTTGCCCAGGTCTCCCAATGCATCACTGAGCGAGGTTGCCTTTTTCTCTAGCTTTTTGAGATATATCTTGTGTCCGTTTGGCATATGTTTCCTTTCAGTTCGTGATTTTGGTTTTTCTTGCACCTGCAATGCGATGCGTCGGAATCTTGTCACAAACCTGCCAGACGCGCTTCTCCGGGATTGCTAACTTTAGGGGCTGAGAGAGCTTGGATTTTTAGTGCACTTCCGAATGGAAATTTTCCTGCAGTTGGAAATTCGCAACTCGCAATTGGGTCACCTGGCTCGATACAGCGAACTCGATTTCACGCACCTGTCGTCGGTCACTCCCGGTCCTCCGTCCCACAATCAGCACCCGCCCGTGGGATTTCTAGCCCATGTGCCCGGCACGGCCTTGCCACATTAATCCGAACTTCTGCATTCGAAGTTAGCAGCACTCTTCGACCAATCGTCGAAAAGTAAAAGTGAGATGTGACCGTACTGACCCGAAGGGTAATGAGCAGTAAGCTGATGTTTACCTAACTCAAAGCACGGCCATATTCCCCAGGGGGATCACCGCTGCTTCCTGAGTCGTGAGCTCGGACCAGCAACCCGGTGCCGGGCTCTTCGCCAAATTGGTCTTCGGCATGGGCTAGAGTTTGGGTAAGGCGTGAATTGCCTTATCCCCGAACCACGCCCCAATAGTTGCCAAAGCACTTGGCGTCAACTCTTGCGTGAACAGCAAAGGCAGTCTTTTTTTTGGACGTGAGCAGGCAACGTAGAAAAGGTTGCGATTCCTCTCGTAAGCGTCTGTCTTGCCAACTGGAACTCCTGATGCTCCAGACCACTCCAGGAATTGTGCAAAATTGTATAAATTCCAACCACGTCCGAATACGACCAGAATGTTTTCGAACTCTGCCCCCTTCACACCGTGTTTGGTGGAGAAAGGGGTTTTCTCCTCGATGAATTGTCGTAGCGCGACAACCTGCTTGTAGGGAACAGCCCGCAGTTCTCGTAGGCGCTTAATCTCATCTGGCTCATCAGGTTTGAGCGCACCAGCGTGCTTTTCTAAAGCGCGCTCTTTTCGTTCGACGGCTTCGGGCAGGGGGAAAAGGCGTTTTTTGCGAAGATCGTCAAGGACCGCGCCGATGGTTTCGGTTTCTCGAAGCTTCACAACGGAAGTGAGGTGTTCAGACCAAGCCGCCTTGTCACCGTGCGACCTGATCGCCTGTAACTTTGCGCCAAAAACCGCAAACATCTCGCCATACCGCTTTCTCACGAACGCTCCGCACACCGGCTCAACTGTGTCCACAAGGAAGGCGATGTGTGGGTCTTCCTTCTTGATGAAAGATTCTGTTCGGGGAAGTGCCGCGGCGAGCTGTTGGTATCCTTGTTCTGCGGCGAGGACATTGTGTGTGAGCATGAGTATCTTGCTTACCTCAGGTGCAAAGTCCCACCCGGTTTCCGCCAACTTTTTTTGCACAACCTGGAGATACGAGTGGGCGATTGTATCGGGAAGGTCGCCCTTCCATTGCGCTCCAGTTTGGCGCTCACCAATCCATTCGTTCGTGTGGAATACCACGAGACTACCGCATGCAGTCGGGTCTTCCACCTGCTGCGGCAGCTCTGGCCGCATCCTGTTGAGACAATCCACTATCGCCGACACAGAACGGAAATTCGCCTTCTTGCCGATACGGTTCAACTTTGGATGCTCAATCTTCCCACAACCCGTGCCGTAGATCTTCTGCCAGTGGTCACCAAAGAATCCGATTAAGGGGCTGCCGTCGGTTCCTATTACATGCGTCTTCAGCGCGTCGAAAATCACGTTGTCGGTGTCCTGATATTCGTCGATGAAAACTACAGGGAAGCGATTCACCAGGACTCGACGGAATTTCTCATTTGCCAAAAGTTTGGCAACTAAGACCAAAACATCGTTGTGACTAAGCGATATGGTAGTTTTGTCCGCTCTGGGATGTCCGAGACTATATTCCACGTTCCGAGTTCCAATATTCTCCAACTGCTTCAGGTCAGAATGGAGGGAAGCCGCGATTGCGAGAATGTCGGCGCCTTCCTCACCCAACTCTTCAACACGATCTTTGATTATTCGATCTACGGTTCGCTTTGCCGATTCCTTCAGCCGCTCCGGCCAGCCTTCAATGTTCAAAATCTCCTTCCTGAGGAATGGCTGAAATCCTTGAATTAAAGTCCAGCAGAACGAGTGAATCGTTGACGAATAGATTGCCGGGTGTCGGTCCGTGCGCGTCTCAATTTCCTTCGTTGCGACATTGGTGTAGGTGATGCAGGCAACTTGCTGATAGTTTCGGATCAGTTCAGTTCCGTCGCGCTTGATAAGATAGCGCAGGGCTTCGATGAGAGAGTAGGTTTTGCCTGCACCTGCTCCTGCCTCGAAAATAAAGCTGTGGCGGCGGTCAAGGGACGTTTGCAACTGCGACCAAGCTTCTTGTGATGCAAGCTTGGCGGGATTGGGAGCGGTGTCAGGCATTTGATCCTTGAACTGGTGTGGGCGGGGCACACCGGCTACTGCCGCTGGCTGAATCGATTGAGGTTGGTCCAATTGAGCAAGCCATTCCACGCCCTCAGCGATGTAGCGTGGCACGCTCCAACCAGTTTTCTTGATTGCGTATGTGAGCGCGAAATCCGACTTCCCGTCCTCCTTGGCCTTCTCCCAAGCTTCATCTTCGGACGGTGCTGCGAGCCCAAACATGGACCAGTTGGCTAAAATAAAGGTGTCCTCAAAACTTCTGCCACAGAGTTTGCCGTTGGCTTCAGGCACTTCGTAAGCGATTCGCAAATTGCCGTCAGTTTTGTCTGCGTCGGTTTTGGCAATCAGATCGGCAGGTGCAACTCCCGGCAGTTCGAACCAGTCGTTAATGCACGCATTGCTCGTGCGTTGACCTTCAGAGACTTTGCACGCAACCCAGACCTTTTTGCCGTTTTTGGTGGTCGTTTCCTTGGTGGCGTCGAGGTCGGTGATGATGAGCGTTGGTAACTCCAAGAACTTCACCAAAGGAACGAACAGGTGTGCATACGCCCCACCAACCTCGACGACCGAAACATACTGGCTCGATAGTTTCGGAGCGGCTGGATTCGCTTGTTCAAGCACCTGTATCATCATCGGCAGGAGCAAACGTTCCGATGTGCCTTCAATGAGAACCGCTTTGTCCGCGAACAGAAGGTCACAGCGTGTCAGCGTCATGTATTTGTGAAGGAATTCCAAATTGTCGGCCGCCGTGCCTTCGAGGCCAGACCGCAAATCCTTGATGACAGTTGAACGCAGATTCGCTGCGCTTCCGTGGCCCTTCACGAGGAAGTATCGCATCGCTGCAAACTCGGCCTTGTTTGCCATGTGAGACGAGTGCGTTGTCACCACAAACTGCACCGGCCATTTGCGTCCCTTGCCGATAGTCTTCTCGAACTCGGTAGCGATTCGGGTCAATTGAGCGATGAACACCTCCTGCATCTGAGGATGCAAGTGAACCTCGGGCTCTTCGATGAAAATCAGATGCACGCCCGGAGCAGTTTTTTGAATCAAGAAGGCCTTGTAAAACTCCAGCAGCTTCAGCAAAATGAATATTAGGTTCCGTGCACCAAGGCCATTGTATGCCTCGGGGAGATTTATTCCGTTCACTCCGGCATAATGGACTTTTGTGTGGTTGGTAAGCAGCCGTTCAACGCCGAGCGTCGTTTCAGTACGCAGGGATGGATCGGCGAAGCCGGGATAGCCGAACAGATTAAATGCAGGAAGCAGTTCCTGAAGTTGGACGTTGAAGCCCGTATCTATGCTCGTTTGGATTCCTTGAACGGCGGTCTCCAACTGCTTCGCCACCCCTTGGTCCTTTTCATTTGCCGAGTCTGACTTTGCGCTCCTGAACAACGCTTCCAGGACCTTGCCGAGAACGTCCCGCTCCTTATTGGTAACATCGTCGAGACCGCGTTGAGCGTTGACGAATCCGCCTGCGAGCACTGCACGGAGAGTCGCCCAGTCTAAAGTCTTGATATTCGTCGCGTCGCTCGGGTCGACGGCCTCCACTGAGCTGGAATAGAATTTCGGAAGAAGATCGCGAATCGCACTGCAGAAGGCTGCCCTTTGTTCAGCCTCGGGCTTTGTGGTGTCAATCTTTAATCCTGTGAAGAAGGCAGGAATCTCACCCTCGCGGAGCATATAGCGGATTTGCACAACGGCTTGCTCGCAATTCGGGTCAAGGTCGATGATGCACTCGCCCAGCACACCAAGGTTTGCTGCCGCTTTATCGTAGGCGATGGTGAGCTTGACTTCAATGATTGGAAATAGCTTGCGAAGCTCATCGTCGGTTTTCCTTTGCTCCTTTGCTTGGAAGGCCTTCCAGAAACCTTCATGCGCCGAGAGAGAAAAGTCCTCCAAACGAAAGCTCGGCGTCGAATCTCCAAGCAAGCGGCGAAACAGCTCAGTCAACGAGGTCTTGCCGCTATTGTTGCGGCCAACAATCACAGTGGATTTCGCCTCTAGAAGCAGTTCAACTTTGGCGAGCAGCCTGAAGTTCTGAATTTCAATTTTGTGAAGACGCATAGCTCAGTTTTTCTCAAAGTTGACCTGTCCCTGCAGCAGGCGCGTCAACAGAGGTCGCCCCTTTCCATTGGCGAGAGTGAAGTCAGCCTTGAGGTCGGGATGCAAATTCGCGTGGAACGTGTCGGCGTTGCGCGGACCGAGGTTGGGGTCAATGCCGCGAATAGCGAGATTCACTCGCGCTAGTTTCGCGGTCACGGAAAGTTGTACCTCGAAGCCAGGTTTTCCCCCGTTCCCGCCATTCGTTGTTGTGGATTTGCTCCTGGCCATTTTTCTAAAAATTGGCAACCGATGGTTTGCTCCGGCAGGCTCGCCGTTCAGGTTTGCAAAACGGGCCTTCAAACGCAAGCTTCCATGGAATTCAGACTGTCCAGGGCGGTATTTCGATTCAAAAGTACCCAAAGTTCGCAATTTCGGATAAGCAGACCGATCTCCAAATAAGGCATCCTCCTTAGGTGCGCAACTCGAAACAAGCCTTGGAATTGTCAGCTATTACCGACTGGGAAGCGCGGGGACGCAACGCCGGGTGGCGTGTCAAAGCCCTGGCGAATGACTGTGGTGTGTGTCCACGATCGCTGCAAAGGTTCTGGAAAAAAGAGCGTCAAGTGCCGCTTGCAAAATGGTTGGCGGAGCAGCGCTTCGAGCAGGCGTGTTACCTGTTGCGGACGACGGATGCCACCATCGAGGAAGTAGCCATCTCTGTCGCTTACCAACGCATCGGCGGCTTCAGCCACGCCTTCAGTGTCAGATACGGCATGACGCCGACTAAGTGGCGGCAGGCGTGTGGCGGCAACCGACCTTCAGACTTAATGCAGGACAAATATCAGCAACCGGTAAAGTGGGATTCCGCGCAATCGATGCGCTTTGTCGCAAAATCGTAAACTCCTGAGCTTGTCTGGCTAATTTCTGAGCTGTAGAACCAAACTGAAGAGCAGACGAAAATGTTCTTTGCTCGAAGAGGCATTAGTAAAAACCAACAACATAAACAAAAAAACCTACACGAACCGTATGAGTGCAAACCAAAGAATCGCTCAAATCCAATATACGAAATCGACAGCCGAGCCCATTGTCGAAGTTACTGTCCCTTTCGGCACGCGCATAGGTGACGTGGCCAAGATCCAGGACCTGATCTCGAGCCACATCATCTCGAAAATATCTCCAAGAGGGTGCAACGCATGCACGTCCGGAGTGCATCTGCACATTCGGGAGCAACTTGAGAATGTAATTAGAGTGGATCTGGATGCCGGAAAGATCATCGGCTGATCGGTTTTCCATCGTCATCACGAGTGATCGCCAGGGAGATGCTTGTGCACTTGCGGTGGTTCAACTGAACAAAGCATGGCCGGGTAGGAGCGCTTCAAATGAGGGTGGATCCATTCGCAACCTTACCTAATCTGGGCGTCGGTCTTTTGTACAACCCGGCCTTGCCTGAATTCCTGGAGGAGGAACTGGACCTCTGTGACTACGTTGAGGTCATTCCAGATACTTTCCAAACGGACCGTGGTCAGGGTCGGGTTCCTCGATTCGCTGAACTGGAGCAGGAAACTGATTTCCTGTCCTGGCTCGTACAACGGTGCCCGATCATAGCCCACCACATCGGTCTGTCGATAGGCAGCGCGGGTGTTTTCGATACTGAATACGTGAGCCGCTTGGAATACTGGCGTAGACAATGCCAGTTTCTCTGGCACAGTGACCATTTGTCCTTCGCCCAGATGAAAGGAGATGATGGCCAGAATTACCACTCCGGCTTTGCCATGTCCATACCATATGATTATGAGGTGCTTGACATGGTGGCCAGTCGCGTTCAGGAGGTGCAACGCAACGTGCCAAGTCGCTTTCTCCTCGAAAATAACGTTTACTACACGGACATCCCTCAACAGGAAATGACCGAGCAGGCGTTCCTGAATGCATTATCGGAACGAACAGACTGTGGCCTGCTGCTTGATCTTCACAACGTTTACACCAATGCGCGCAACCACAAATTCCAAGCCTCAGAATTCATCGAACAGCTCAACCTCAGCAGGGTTGTCGAAGTCCACATAGCTGGAGGAGGTGAGTTGGCCGGGATGTACACGGATTCCCACTCGGGACCGTGTCCAGAACCAGTGTGGGATTTGCTCGGGCGGTTCGTATCCCAGATGCCGAACTTGAGGGCAATTACTTTTGAATTTCACGAATCTTATTTCCCCGTGTTAGGCAAAGAAGGCATCCGCACCCAGTTAAAGCGAGCTCGGGAAATTTGGAAATCGGCTAGGTAACCGCTTGTGTCGTTACAAAGTTTCCAGAGGGCGTTGAGTGAGTTGATAGCGTCACCGGATTTAATTCGCGCCACACGCAGTGATCCCAGCCAAACTCTGCGGCGTTATGACCTTTCAGAGCGCGAGCGAAGGCGGCTCATTGCCGTTGCCGGTCAAGATGGAATGTCTGTTAACTGTGCGCTTTATCGAGCAAATCGGATCACTCCGCTCTGCTCCATCCTCCCATTGACCTGCTTTGTTCTTGGGGATGCTCTTAAAGGAGAAGTTGATGCTTTATGCAAATCCTATGAGCGAGCAGAACTACAATTCAAAACAGCAATCGACCAGTTCGCGGGAATTCTGCGTGCCCGCATAAAGAATGGCGAGATTGAAAACCCTTTTCTTGAAGAGGTTCTTGGTTTTGAGTTGGCTGTAAGCTACCTGCGATTCCTGGCACGGAAAGCGGTGCTCAAAGAAATGGGGGCACGAACCTTCCCCGTGGGTAGAAGCGCTTTGCAGTTGCATCCCTGCATTCAGCTTGTCCAATTTCGCCACGACCCAATGGCACTTCTTCCTCTTGTGATGGGCTTTTCTCCTCCACCGTATCGGATTGCTAAAGGCGAGTTCTACTTGGTCCTGGATGGAATGAACGCCCAACTGGAGTTCAGGTCTGTTGAGCAGCACTTGGGAAGGTTGCTGCAGATGGTTCACCGGGGGCTTTCCTCGTCATTACGCGGCGAGGAAGCTGAATACTTGATCGAGACGGGCTTTGTGATCGAAAAGCAATCCTAACGTCCTATTGGCGCGTTAACTCATGCCTACGGCACGAGGTACGGAATGACCCCTACCAAATGGCGCCTTTGGGAACAACGGCGGCCTCAGGTTTCCGGATGAAAGGGGTCGCAGGCAGGCGACAGCGCCAATTTGCGCTGTCGCGAAATCGTAAATCAGAAGTCTTGGCTGGCATGATGGCTCCCGCATAAAACCTTTGCTCGAATAGCGCACCCGAAAAAGTCGAGGCATTTATGATCATGTGTGCGAGCGCGCGGAACGAATACTTGAGATCCTTTGATGGTGCCTGAATATCACCCTCGGCATGTGCTGGAGAACCTTTATGAGAAAGATGATTCCCATTCTCCTTGGTGGCGCTGGACTTGCGCTGGCGGTCTACAGCTTCTTAAGTCCACCTGCTTCCAAGCTAGCAAGAGGAGAAATTCTCGCTGCTTGGACGGTTGGCCCACCCGTGTATTTCTGGCTTGAGTACTTTGTTATGGCGAACAGTATTGCTAAGGAGGAAATGGAGAGATACAAAATGTTTCAGGAGTTGAGCCGGAATGTATGGGCTGGCATTGCGGCGGCACTAGCAATTGGATATTTTACCGCGCGGTGAGGCGCGACTGGCGTCGAGACGTTTAAAGAATGAGAACCTTTAGGGTAATCACGTTCGTGGTTTTGTCCCTTTTCGCGCTGATAATAAGCTGGAGCTTGCTGAAGGATGTTGAAAGCGGGCTGGTTCGGAGGATTCCCTACAATGCGGCAGATAAGCCAGATCCGAGACAGACTACTGGTGCAGAACTCCTAAAGGAAAGTAACGAGTTTCAAGGATGGACAGTTCTTGTCATGGGGGGAGTTATCGCCCTTTTGGTGACAACGAAAGTACACTCGAATTCCAATCCTGAGTGGTCCTTTATCCTTTTTGGGCCGGCATTCGTCTTTTTGGGTACCTCGTTTTTGGCAGCATGGGAGCTGAAAAAGCGCTATAACTATCTGTTGGTGCACAACAACTTTGAGGATTTAAATAGCCTGGCCAAACACCTCAGCGCGCAGTTTACGCTTCTATCCTACTCGGGAATTGTTTTGGTCGTTTTTGGTGGATCGTTTCTTATCCAAATCATCCTGAGAAAAATCAAACCTGACCAAAAGGAATCATCATGAGATTTATTATTCTAGTTCTAACCTTCTTCTTGCTCGTGTTCCAGATAGAGGCAGCCCAGACAACAATTTTGGAGACTCTGGGGAAGCAAAGGGTTCGCAGCGTTTTTCTTAGCGCCGTCGCGGAGGCCCCCAAAGCTCTTGAAATTCGTGACCTTCAGATTCGGGTTCCTGCAAACATTCCCGAAGAGCTACTTCGATCGATCGAAGAAACAAAAATCACGATCCCCAGTTCCGAAAATGAAAAGTCGAAGTTCGTGGTTGACCGCCTACGAAAAGGAATCATTGTATTTTGCGAGGAGTACATTGAGTTTCGCCGCATCAAGGAGCCACAAATTCAGGTGATCTTGGTGGAAGGGCGCTGGATACCGGATTTCATGGACTGGCGTAAGAAGAATAAGGATTGCGGTAAGCTGCCTTGCGCCATCCCACCGTGCTGCGGGGACTGTGATGGATGTGGTAAAAGTAAAACTGCTGGCTAGTTTTCTCTTTCACGAACCTCAGTGAGAACTGAATGCCCAATTCCGAATGGAGCCTGTCAACGTGGTCTGGCGCCGAGACTATAACACCATACCCCTCCAATTCCGCCGCCTCTCCTTTCCGAGCCCCCGTTTTTCGGGAAGCATTTACCGCCAGCGGAAAGCAAGTATGCTAGTAAACGGAACGTGGAATGGACATTCAGGAATATCGGGCGATTTTGGCAAATTTTCCCTGTGGCAAGCGATTGCCGACGGCCCTGTATGTTCATCGAGACGAAAAGCTGTCGTTGGGAGAAAAAATGGACCGCTTACTGGCGAAATTGATGGAGGCATACGCGATCACGCCGGCTTTCAAAGTGCTCAAATCTTGGCTGGATGAGCTTAAAATTTCGTTCCTCTCGCAAGGATGACGGAGATGCTGCCTTGGAAGGGAATCTGCGTTGCCTTTTTCATTGAGCTGAGATTTGGGTGTTAACTATTCGTGAGCTTCCCTTAGCCCACGATAAAAGAGTGATTTGAAAAAGCGTTTATTTCACCTCAGGACTAGAGAATAGCAAGCGGTCGTTCTCTTTCTGTGTGCCCGCTTGGTAGAAAGGGTCAAACCAGTTTTGTTTTTCGCCGCTGATCTTCTTTGGCTTTTTCAGTTTGAGAACGAACTTCTTGTTTTTTGCGGCATCCTTCATGTTGGAGCGGAAATGGAGGTGATCGAATACGCGCAGTGCCTCGATAGCGTACGATGTTGCGATCCGTCGGTCTTCGATCATGATCAGATGATCGCCGTTTTTGGCTTCACCAGAAGGAGAGAGGTTGGAGGAACCAGTGAACACTTTGGCAGTCGGGAGATTGAAGTCTGTGACAACGAATTTGTGGTGGATATTTATGCCACGACCCCCGCTCCATTCGCTTTTAAAGGGTTCAGGTGCCTGCTTCGCCAGGTATGCGAAATCCACCAGACCGACACTGCCGTCCGGTTTAACGAGCTCCAACTGACCTCGCTTATCCGAGGTGCCGTAGCTGAAGACCGGGCGTTTCATCAGGTGGTCAAACTCGTCCTTGGTCAACCCTTTTCCCATCTGATACAGGAAAGCCACTGAGTATAGGACAGAGGAGGAGGCCTGACTTATTGCGCCTTTCAACGGCTGCAGTGAAAGGTCAGTAGATTGATGCGGTGAAAAGCAAAAATGAACGGGCGGCATCCCCGGCTTCTTAACTAAGTGCCACTTGGTAGCGACGTCACCGCCGCTGAAGCTTTCCGGGTCTTTGAGGGCTTTTTCGAAAACCTTGTAGTAGAGGTCGGCAACGTCGGGGTCGTCAAAGAGCAGAGCATTATTCGCCTGAATGTAGAGACCTCGAAAGCTGAAGTTGGTGGAGCCTGCGAGGACCTTGAATGCTTTCTCTTTACGTCGAGCGATCAAGACCTTGTGGTGCTGCAGTCCACCAAAATGTGTCCGGAGGACCTCAGCGCCATTGGCTTTCAATAATTTAGCTGATTTCGATTCAGGGCTGCCGGGAGCCCCGTGGCCTGTGACTTTTCCATTTTTTTTGGATGTGGAGTCGTCAATAATGATACGCAGACGCTTTTTTAGTTTCAGTAGCTGAGCCAATATCGTGGGCTCGTTCAGGTCATACACAAAGGCATCCAAGGAAATGGATGTGTCCTTGACTGCCTCATCGAGCAAATCGAACACGAGATCGTAGGCTTCAAAGCCCATCCATTGATAAATGTCGCCAGCTACTTTGGGGAATTCCAGGCCGTCATCCCCTTTGGAAGGAATGATTGTAAGCCCCACGTCGTCAATGTCCGGTGGATTACCAAGCTTATTACGAAAAGCCTGAGACGACGCAAAATTGCGCGTAAAACCGACGTCCAAAAAACTATGGTAAGTAACGGGATCCAGAGAAATTTGAAGCGTGATGGACGTGCCTTTTTCGAGCTGGTTGTCCTTCGGCATGTGCATCTTGGTTGCGCGGTAAGTGTAGGTCCCATTTTTCACGACCTCTGGAAAGTGGATCCAACGGAACTTTTGGAATGGTGCTTCAAGAGAGGAGAATTGCCGATCCCCTGTTACAGCGACCGTCGGAGACGCCGGATATTCAAAAGCCAATCGGTTTAAAAGTGGCACAAAATCGCCACCTGGTTCCTTGCACTCAATGGCAAAGCCAACAAGGTCACTTTCCGGTTTTTCTACGTTAAAGCCGAGCAGGCACATGCGCTCACCACGCCAGAGCTTCAATGTGAATCCATCCTTTGTTTTGACAACTTCGAAGTCACTCATATTTTTGGGGATTTCGGTGTTTTGGTCTCGGTCGGAAAGAACCGGAATTGATTTCCATCGTTGCTAACAACATTCATCCACCACGCGCCCTTATTATAAAGTTTTTCTTAATGAGGCCGCGTTCCAAAGAAGCTTGTGTGGTCGTAAAGCACGATCAATGTCGTTTCAAAGTTTTCAGCAATCGTTCATTCGAAATCGCCTGTCCCATCCAAACCCTCGTTTCATTCGTCAAGATTTTGCTCACGGTGCCGTCCTTATTGGTTGTAGCTCTTTCGACAGGATAATTCGTGCGGTATATCCCGAAGCTGAAACCATTGTACCCTATTACGACGGGTCGCGGAAAGCTCTCGTCCATCGAAACAGACCTTCCCGACACCATATTAAACTTCAGGGTTCCACCCGGCATCAAATTGGAAACACTTGCCGCCGATGGCACAGTGTTGTTCACCGTAGAAACTAAGTTGCTCAGGTTCACCGCAGCGGTGGTCGCCACATTCGAGCTGCCCTGCTGCAAGGTGGGAATCGCCACATCTTTTGGGGATCCACCCCACAGCGATCCTCCTACCGCCGAGTCGTTAAACATGGAAACGGAAACCTTGCCCACTGTATAAACACGTGAGACAATTTGAAGATAGTATTTGTTCTTGTCGTTCTTATCGATCAGGAACGAAAACTCCTTATTGTGGTTTGTGACATAAGTCCACACTTGTTCCCGCAACCATAATTCGTCAACTCCATACGTATGTGTGTCGGCCAAAGCCACGAAGCCGCTGGCCCGCTTTGCTTCCATCAAGCTGAGGCCGATTGGTATGCCCTGGATGGGAAGTGCGACGCTTGCACCGCCGCCCTGCTGAATCGAAAACGAATAGGAGGGGAACCCAGCTACCGGAGCATTTGACCACGAATTATCCTTCAACCAACGCGCCGGCAGGGCGTTGGTAAAATCTGGCCACGCATTGGAATAGAACCCCACATAATTGGTTGGATAGAGCCGTGCAACCAAATGGTCCAGGGGAAGATACCCTTCCTGTTGCCAGGCACTGGTGTCCTCGATGTCCGTCGAAACGAAAAACATGTCGCCCGGCATGACATCTTGACTGAGTGGGTACACGGGGTAAATATGGCTTGCTCGGATCAGACGATTCCAATCTTTATTGATTTTGGTGAGTTCACCATTCTCGGTCGCACAACCACACAGGCCGAGTGCGCAAGCTAACATTCCGACAAGGACATTTGCTCTCATAGATTCTCCGTTTATTTCCTAACTGGTTTGTTCATTGGACTCGCCGCTCGGACGCTACTTTCCGCAGCCAGTAACCGCAGATAATCCGGTGTAAAGTTTTGTTAAGTAGAGATTCCAAAAACAGCAATGCAAAACCGGCCGGTTTAGGAGACGCCTTCTACCCAGAGATAGTTTCCTTTTGGATGTGTTCACAATTTCTTTACCTATTCTGCCAGAAAGCATGAGTGCACCGCTTCTCCGAAATTGCTAACTTTGAGTTTTCTGAGCAACCATATGTTTGACGGTCCATGGTGGCATTCAAGATTGCTTCCGTGACGCAGCTCGATCGTCTCCCGATTGAATCGGTCCAGTGAGGGAACTCGCGTCATTTTTCGCAAGTGCCTGCGTTCCAACGGTGAAGGAGGCTGGAATCCCAAGGTTTTTCAGGGGTCCAAAAATCAGGATCCCAGAAGCGCATTTGATCAAAGCCTCCGTGGTGCTGCGGGCCATAGGCCTCTTCGGGCCCCACCCCAAATCCTTTAATGTGAATGCGCGTGGCAAGGTGATCGATGTGGCCGCTCTCAAGATAACCCTGCGTCCCAAGGATGGCATTGTTCCACTTGCCGAGGGTTCGGCCGTAAGCGGTCTCGGCGGAGGAATAATAATCGTCTATCCACTCCAGCAAGCTGCCTTGAGGAGCGAAAGGTTCGAGCAGCGGCGAGATGTAAGCATACGATTCGCTGGAGTCATTTACGGGATGAAGGCATAGATTGTAGAATTGGGTATGGCGATTGGTTCGAAGGAAGGGGATTACAGTCCGATCAAACTCCTCTACTCCACACGCCGCAGCCATGTAGACGATATTCGAGAGGTGAAGCCGGTCGCCATGGCGGCGAATGAGTTCGTTTGCGACGATCGCGCCCATACTGTGCGCGACGATGGTCACGGCCGTCTCGCGATTTGTGGCGAGATGTTGCACCAGGCGATTAGCAAAGAGTTCCATGCCGCCGTCTTTGAAGTCGTTTGCGGTGGTGAACATGGTTTTGGTCCGCCGGAGCATATGATCCCAGCCAACCTTCCCACCGCTGTCCACCGTGCCTTCGGAGAGGATCTTAGGCGCAGCCTTGGCGATCATGGTGATTCCCCGCCGGATGAAAGCATTTGTGCTCCGGCTTTGGTCCAGCGCCACGGACATGCCGCCTTTCACCAGTTCCCGGTAGCGGTCGCGAACATCTTCTGGATCGTGTTCTATGGTCCGTTTGCCTGCCAGAATCTGTTCGATCATAGCGATAGGTGAGCGCGTGAGGAGACGGGCGACATCTGAGATAAACGCGAACGGGGAGAGAATCTTGGCCATGGTGCCGTCGGATCTGCCGCGGTGAACCAGGTAATAGTGTTCGAACCAGGCGCTGAAGAGGTTCGCATCCCAGCCGATGAAAATCGGATACGCAGGATTTCGGGGATCGTTTAAGATCGTCTCTCCGAGGCAGTCTGCGCGATCCACCGCGTCATCCATGCCATTCAGGCCGCCCTGAAAAAACAACAGGATGTTGGTCCTCTGGAGGAGGTTTGGGTTCTGAAAGATCGCATCAAATTGGCGATTATAAACCAGAGTTCGGCCCCGGATCGCTTGCGCTTTGATGGGAGACTTCTGCGCGCTCTTTATTTCCGCGGCCGTTTCTACCCTGTAACCCTCTGTTCCACGCAGGTGGCCCTCAGCATCGACGGCCACCAGGAATTCCGGGTGCCGAGCGGTCTTTACCTTGTGGCTGACGCAGCCAGGGATTGCCAGGAGAAGAGCTAGCCCGAGCAACAGGGAGCGGCCCCTTTCGCGCAGGCAATTCCCATATGGGATGAGAAGAGTTTCGTACCAGCGGTAGATTTGTTTACGGACCATAATGTTCCAGCTAATGGGACCAGCGTACCTCTTTCCGTTTCGGTCCGCTTCTCCGGGATTGCGAACTTTGGTGCGCTCAAGTGAACCCTAAACGCAGTCTTGACCCGTGGCGCGGGCCTTGTTGGAATCGGGGTGAGACCCATTTGGACCTAAATTAGTGGGTAAATGAGCCGAGCTGACTCCAAAATCGAAGGGTAACTTTGCCGCAATCTGATACGTCCATGCTGCGATGAAAACCGACGCTCTCGCAATTCAGGCCGAACGGCGCATCTTGTTGATCCGCAAGCATAGGGTCATTTTGGATTCCGACCTGGCGACTCTTTATGGCGTCGAGACTCGCGCGCTGAAACAAGCGGTCCGCCGCAACGCCAACCGGTTTCCTGCGGATTTCATGTTCGAGTTGGCGAGGGAGGAGATGCAGGGTCTGGTATCACAAAATGTGATACCTGGGCTGGGTAAACTTGGCGGAGCCAAACCGATGGCGTTCACAGAACAGGGGGTAGCGATGCTTTCCAGTGTCCTGCGCAGCCCCCGTGCCGTGCAAGTGAACATCAGTATCATGAGGGCTTTCGTGCGCCTCCGGGAATTACTCCTGACCAATGCCGAGCTCGCTCGTAAACTGGCCGAGTTGGAGATGAAGTACGATTCCCAATTCAAGATCGTTTTCGACGCCATTCGCCAGCTGATGGCTCCCCCAGCGCCGACATCCAAACCCGAAATCGGCTTCCACGTTAAGGAAGAGACGATCCCTTACCGAGTCAAGCGCACCAAAACCAAATGGGCCTAAACCGTCACCCCGAGATCCGCTCAAACTGCTCGCCCTCGCTGATCCCAACTGGAGAACGAAGGGCAGGGGAGAATCGAGGAGGGCAGATTTCAGATCTCAGATTCAGATTTCAGATCTCGGGATCCGGTCGGGCTGGCTTTGGTGATAATGAGGGAATTTAGGAAATCGGTGAGTAGCTCGTTAGGTTATCAAGGCGGGGATCGCGGCGAGGCGGGGTGGGCCTTTGGGTTGCCAGGGGTGGAGTTGGAGCAGGGACCGGCTCGCCTCCGAAGATCGGGTGTCGATTTCGAGGCGGGCTATTAGTGAGCCGGGGGGCGGGGTGCAAAGGCCCTCACTATCGGCTTCATGGGGTATGCCCAAGAGAAACGTGGGTACCCTTTTGCCTTGTAGTTCGGTTCTCCGAAATCACGAAGATGGCAAGTCGATTTGGGAGGCGGGAAGGGATGGGCGCGTTCTCAGATCTCAGATCTCAGATTTCAGATCTCAGATTTCAGGATCTCGGGATTAGGTGGGGCTGCGATTTCAGATTTCATATCTCAGATCTCAGGTTGCGATCCCGAGGATAACCCGCCAGCTAACTAGAGAGGAGGTCCCACTCGGCGTGCAAGCCTGAGCGGGCAATCCAGACCTTCAGGGCCTCTCGATCCAGACTTTCGCCTGAAACGTTCAAGATGGACCGGATGTCGCGAAGGTGCTTTTCCGATTTCCCCTCGCGGTAATACTCCAGCTTCCGCAGGATGACGTATTCCGGCGGCGCCAAAGTCACGGATTCCCCGGAGGAACGAAATTCCCGCCGGCGCTTGAAGCCCCAAGCGTTGAGGTCATCACTTCCAGTTAGGTACATATCCGCTTTGAAGCCGGTGTCGAGATGGATGATGTTAAAATGTCCACGGCTTTCCCGACGGGCCTCGGTGGCAATAACGTCAGGGGGCGGCAAATAAAAGTCGGTGGCTGGAAATGCGTTCGGGAGTTTCGAGAAATCGGTGATATCCAAGCTGACGACGAAATCGACGTCGTGGGTCAGTCGCGGTTCTCCATAGAAAATGGCTGCTACGCTACCCGTAAGCATATAGCGAATCCCTGAGCGGTTCAGAGCCCGCACGAATAGGAGAAAGGTTTCAGGTTCGGGCATTCATGAAGATCCGGCGGACTTCGTTGGCTAACTGTTCCGCGGACCAATCCGGGTGCTGCGCCTGTAGACCGGCCAGCTTTATTTTCCGCGCTGTCCAATAGAGCTGGTTGGCCAGCTCCAACTTGCGGTGGCCTGTCATCGATCGGAAGATCCTGATCTGTTCAGGTGTTGATTCTTCATCCGGCAGCACGTTGCCAGCATGTTCTGAGGAGGCCGGGAAATCAAGTCCTGGGGCTGGCGGTAAGTTTCAGCTTATCGGACTAACGTACCCTTTCGCCTTGTAGTTCGCTTCTCCGAAATTGCGAGGATGGCAAGTCGATTTGGCAGGCGGAAAGGGGGGGATGGGATTTCAGATTTCAGATTTCAGATTTCAGATCTCAGATCTCAGGATCTCAGATTTCTGGATCTCAGATCTCAGATTAACAAGGCTGGGATCGCGGCGAGGCGGGGTGGGCCTTTGGGTTGCCAGGGGTGGAGTTGGAGGAGGGACCTTGTCGGTTCGGCGGCTCTCGTGTTGATTTCGAGGCGGGCGACGAGGGAGCCGGGGGGTGGGGTGCAGAGGCGTTCGGCTAGACGAGCGGATTCAGGGACGTGGACGGCGAGGAGTTGGAATTCGGGCAGGGGCGGCAAGGCGATGCGGAAGGTGCCGACGGATGTCATGAGGGTGCTGGAGTGCGGCATGGCTTTGGGTTGGCCCTTGTCGAATGCGCCAATGAAAATCCAACCGGGGTTGGCAGGGGGCGCGTCCACAATGCCCTCGAATTCGTTGACACGCCCAAGGCGGCAAGAATGGCAGGCCGCCTGAATGCGGTTGGCGAATTCCCATGCGTCGAGGTTGCTGGCGAAGGTCCTGAAGTCGCTGGGGGAGAGACCGACGGCCGAGGTGAAGGTCCGGGTAAAGCTGCCGTGGGAGCAGTAGCCAACTTCGAAGCAGATGTCGGTGACGGATTTGTCGGAGGAGATGAGGAGGGTTTTAGCCCGCTGGATGCGCAGGCAGGCGAGGAAATGGTGGGGGCTTGTGCCGGTAATTTCTTCGAAGACACGAATGAAATGGAATTTGCTGGTTCGGGCTATGCCAGCAAGGTGATCCAGCATCAAGGGGGCATCCAATCGGGAGCGCATGTGGGCGATGGCGCGTTGGACGAGTGAATGGTGGGCGTCCAGAGTGTCGCCGCGGTGGACGAAGGGTTGTGGATAAGTGTTTCGGTGGTTTGTTCCGGGCAAGGAATATGCGCTCGCCCCTCGGCTTAACGCCTCGGTTTGTTGGATCATTGAGACCTCCTTAGTGTATGGTGTCGGGTTAGATTAGTGCCGGGTCGGGTCCATATTGTGTGGTGATGTAAAGCTCTCGATTGCCCTCACCCCATCCGATGGGCGAGGGGGACGGACGCACCGCCGTGATTCGGTTGCCATTCGATGAGCGAGGGAAAGATTGCCCTCACCCCCGACCCCAATGACTCGGTCGTGCCCACGCCCTCGGCCCTGCGGGCCCTTGCATTCGCAAGTTCCTTTCGTCGCGTCCCACGCGACTCTAGACCCATCGGATGGGCGAGGGGGACGAAGGCTTCGCGGTACAGGTAAAATTAATTTTCCCATCTGATTTTGTTGAGGAGTTCGGCGAGGTGGTATCCACCTTTGGCGAGTTGCTCAGTAACGCGCGGGGTTTGTTTGGCGTCGTAATCCGGCGCCAGGGTAATTTGGATTTCTTTGGGCTCGACTTTGTTGTTGAAGCGGGCAGTTCCGAGTTTGACACCCTGGTAGGCTTTTTTGGATTGTTTGGCGGCGTCTTTGGCCCAGCGCGCGGGCCAATTGTGGTAGTCGCCGGTGCCTTTCCATTTGTGTTTGTTGGTGGCGATCGAGTTGGTAAGGATTTCCATCATGTGATGGTTGCCGGCGCTTGGATCGACTTTGCGGACGAGGTTTGAGTCCCAATAGGCGTGGAGTTTGTTGGTGGTGTTGCCGGTGACGAAGAGGAGGATGTTGCCTCCCAGGTCATGGGATTCAAGGTTGGTGATGTCGTCCGGATTTCTGAGAAGCTGTGCGCCGCCAGAGGTATTGGTGGTGTAGTAGCCGCAGGCGACATGGAGTGGCTGGTGTATATCTCCAATGAAGTGTATGAGGCAGCGCAAGGCCTGTGGCTTGGTGAGGGACTGCGAATGATTTTCGAGAACATCGATACAGGTCGAAATGGTGTGGACAATGTCGTTCGAGGTGGCAAAGCGGCCGTTGTAAAAGTATTGAAAGGTGTTGAGGGGCAGGTTGACGAAGTGCCATTTGTCGTTGTCGCGGTGGTCGGCAATGAATTGTTCGGCGTCCGGATCGCCTTTGAGCGGGCCGGGATGAGCGTGGTCTTTCATGAGTTGGCGGGCCTGGTCAGCCCAAACGGAGATGGAGGCGAGGTCGTTGGTGGCAAGGATGGCGCGAACCTTCGCCAACGCGGTGTTGGAAATCATGGTCTGGGCAAGGGAGGCGATGATTTCGTGACCGGGTTCGCTCCAGGCAAAGGTCCGCGCCGTGGCGGCACCCCAGCAGCCAGCGACGATTAGCCAAAGGCACAGCCGGGCTCGAATTGGGTTAACAATTCGGGCTGATTTGGCGTCGCGGAAGCAGAGTGTCGCGTAGCTCATAAAAAAATTAGGTCTCTATATATAGATACGCAGCAAAAGAGGTGAATCTTTCACTAAATCGTATCGAGGCATCATTTTGTTTGTTGGTCGTTCATGATGTGGGGGTTATGAAAGTGTTGAGTGCAAAATGGATAATGATGAGTAACCGGAAAGGTTCCTTCGACGCTGGGCGCCGGGGGTCGGCTTTATTTTTTAACAGAATTTCAGAATTTTCAGAATTACAGAATTAGTGGGAACCGGGCTTGGTCGGCAATAAAATCGGGAATTCGGAAGCGAGGGAATCCACCTCGTTACCTCAGTGGCTACGGGAGAATTCTGAAGTGGGATGAAGTGAAAGGAAAATTGCCACCTCACCCTCGCCGCATCCGATGGTAGAGAGAGTGGAGTGCAAAGTGTTGAACCCTCACCCCGGCCCTCTCCCTTCCGATGGGCATCCGATGGGAGAGGGAGAATGTACGGCGCTCGGGGTGGGCGTTTATTTTTTAACAGAATTTCAGAATTTTCAGAATTACAGAATTAGTGGGAACCGGGCTTGGTCGGCAATAAAATCGGGAATTCGGAAGCGAGGGAATCCACCTCGTTACCTCAGTGGCTACGGGAGAATTCTGAAGTGGGATGAAGTGAAAGGGAAATTGCCACCTCACCCTTGGCCCTCTCCCCCGCAAGCGGCGGAGAGGGTATTGCGCTGGAGCCGCGCAGGGCTTACGTGGGCGGCAAGAGGAGTTCCCGGGCATAGGCGAAAAGGGCTGGCCCGCCGCCCGTGTGCCAGAACAAGACTTTCTCCCCTTGCTTGAATGCGCGCTTGCGAATCAAATCAACCAACGCGCCAAAAGCACGGCCCGCATAGACTGGATCGAGAACGATTCCTTCGGAACGTGCCATCAAACGAATGGATTCCCGCTCGAGGTTCCCGACTACTCCGTAGCCTTCGCCCATGTATCCGTAAACAACCCTGATGTCCTCTTTTGTGAGGCGCACTGGAGAGCCAATGAATGCGGCGCATTCGTTGGCAATGCGGGAGACTTCGGTTTCGTATTCGAGATGCTCAGGATCATTTTTATCGATAGACAGGCCGTGCAGTTTTCCCTGGAACCCAGTGATCCTGGCGCCGAGTTCGATGCCGGCCTGGGTGCCGCCTGAACTGGTGCCAAATAAAATATGATCCACATGCTGGCCGCTCTTACGCAATTGCTCCATGAGTTCGATCATGGCAACCACGTAACCCGTGGCGCCGACTCCATTGGAGCCGCCAACTCCAATGACGTAAGGTTTGCGGCCATGGGCACGGAGTTGCTCGGAGACCTGGCGCAGTTTCTCGGCGCGTTGCGGGCGCTCGATCCAGTGTTCGGTGACGCCGAAGAGTTGGTCGAGCAAAAGATTCCCGGTGGGCAATTCCGGGTTGCTGCCATTCAGGACCAACTCGCACTTGAGCCCGGCCTTTGCAGCGGCGGCGGCCGTCTGGCGGCAATGATTGGATTGTGCCGCGCCAGCGGTGACGAGTGTATCGGCGCCCTGGGCAAGAGCGTCGCCCACGAGGAATTCCAATTTACGAGTTTTGTTGCCGCCGAAAGCCAGGCCGGTTTGATCGTCGCGCTTGATGAGTAGCTCTGGGCCGGCGAGTTCAGCGGAGAGCCTGGGAAGTTTTTCGATAGGGGTGGGAAGTTGGGCAAGTGGGAAGCGAGCCAGTTTTTCAATGTGCATGGGCGAGCATTTTAGGCGCGCCTGACAAACGACGCAGTCCAAAAAGCGGCAAGGTTTGTCTTTGCTGTTTTCAGGCGTCTTGCCAGCGGGAGCAAGGAAAGGCTAGCCTCCGCTGCATGTTTTATATTCCTCTCGTGGTCGGCAGCACCCGGCGTGACCGGCAAAGCATCAAAGTGGCCCGATTCGTTTTGGCCAGATTGCAACAGCGCCAAGGCGTGACTACGGAACTGCTGGATTTGCTGGAACTCAATTTTCCCATGATGGAAGAACGGCTGCACCATCGGGATGACCCGCCGCCAGGTCTGCGAGAATATGCGCAGAAGATTGAGCGTGCAGACTGTCTTGTCATCGTCACACCCGAATATAACAACGGTTATCCTGGCGTGTTAAAGAACGCGCTGGATTACCTGCTGCCAGAATACGAACGGAAACCGATCGGCATCGTGACCGTCTCTGCCGGCGGCTTCGGGGGGATCAATTGTCTGGCGCAGCTTCGGTTGGTGACGCTGGGGATGGGCGCGTTTCCGATCCCTGAAAGTTTAACGGTTTCGCGCGTTCACGACAGCTTTCGCGAGGATGGAACCCCAAATGATCCAGCCTACGAAAAACGCGCCGGGGTCTTTTTGGACGAAGTCCTTTGGTTTGCGGAAGCTATTTTAGACCGGAAAGCCAAAGAGAAGCCTAAAGCGTAAACATGGAAAAGAACCGGCTCGAGGCGTTCAGCGACGGCGTTTTGGCCATCATCATTACAATCATGGTGCTGGAGTTGAAACCGCCGCACGGCATCCAACTAAACGCACTGAGGCCGTTGGTGCCCGTGTTGTTGAGTTACGTGCTGAGCTTTATTTATATTGGCATTTACTGGAATAACCACCATCACTTGCTCCACACGGTCAAACAAGTGAGCGGGAATATCCTCTGGGCGAACCTGCACCTGTTGTTTTGGTTATCGCTTTTCCCGTTTACGACGGCTTGGATAGGGGAGAACCACGTTGCGCCAACCCCGACGGCGCTTTATGGATTCGTGCTGCTGATGGCCGCCATTGCTTATTACATCCTGCAGCAGGCGATTATTTCCAAACAAGGGCGTGGCTCGCTGCTGGCGTCCGCGATCGGCTCCGACTGGAAGGGAAAGCTTTCGCCGGTGCTTTACCTGGCGGCGATCCCGCTCTCATTTGTGAATCCCTGGATCGGGAGCAGCATTTACGTGTTGGTAGCTTTGCTCTGGTTTGTTCCCGATCGACGGATTGAACGCGCGCTGGAAAAAAGACAGCACACGGCTGATTAGGCGAGGCGTTCCAATTGCTTCCGCAACCTGCCGTTCGTAGCGATCAACCGATAGGTGTAGTCGCCCGGGACAGGCTCATGGAAAAACTCTCCACCGGCGCATTCAAGAATCAAACCACCCGCGGCGATGTCCCAGAGGCGCAGGCCGAATTCGGTGTACGCGTCCATGCGTCCGCTGGCGACATAAACGATGGACAAGGCGGCGGCGCCCATGATGCGCACTTTCCGGACTCGATAAACGAGGTCGTTGAACGCGGGCAGCATCTTGTCCAGGGTGAACTTCTTTTTCGCAAAGCCGAGGGCCACGATGGCCTCGTTCATGGCTGACCGAGTGCTGACCCGAATTCGAGTTCCATTCAGGAGCGCCGCCCGGCCGCGGATAGCTGTCCATAACTCGTTACAGAACGGATCGTAAACGACGCCCACAACTGACTGGTAATCCGCCTCCGTACCGGTGGTGCCGAACCGAGATTGCAAAGCGATGGAAACGCAGGCATGAGGGATTCCGTAGGTGAAGTTCACGGTACCATCGATTGGATCCACCACCCACCGGTGCTGGGCCTGAGGGTCTCCGGTGATTCCTTCCTCGCCCAGAATGGAAATTTCCGGGAAGGCCTTGCGGAGGATTTGCTCGATGGTTTTCTGGCAGCGCACATCCAGTTCCAGCTTGATGTCATGTTGGGTGCTCTGGTTGATTTTTTTGGTGGCCCGAAGGTTTTCACGCATGAGTTTTCCCGCGGCGCGAGCGGCCGATTCGGCTATCCGCAGGGCGCGCTGCAGGCCCGCAGCGGGAATTTGAGAGTGCCTTGCATTCATGGTTAGGGACGCTTTTCTTCGTTTGGATTTCAGGCGCCCTTGAGGGAATCCAAAGCCTTCTGGACATGGGCGAACTTGGCTTGCCAATCGAGCAGGCGTTTTTGATGTTCCTCGAGGACGGCAGGAGGAACTTTTTGGGTGAAGGCAGAGTTGCTGAGCTTCTGTTGCACTTTCTCAATTTCGAGCTGGTGATTGGCGAGTTCTTTCGTGAGGCGGGCGATTTCGGCCGGCGCATCGATGAGCCCTTCAGTGGGCATGTAGAGTTCACCCATGCCGGCGTGGGCGGAGAGGGTACCCTTCTTCGGCAGGTACTCCGACTCGACGGTGAAGGATTCCGCATTGAGGAGGAGCTTGATGACCGCGGCATCGTGGGGCGGCAGTCCGTCCTCGCGCTTAAGGATGAAATTGACCTTTTTGTTGGAAGCGATGTTGGCTTCGCGCCGCAAGTTGCGGCCCAGACCTATGAGCTCATGTTTGGCCTCCACGAATTCCAGGTAGCAATCGTCCAGGCTGTAGAAGTCCCGGAATTCGGCGTCAAAATGTTTCGGCCAAGGGGCGAACATAATGCTTTTGCCTCCCTGTTCGGCAGGCATATCCGCGCTGTAACCCATGCCATGCCAGAGCTCTTCCGTGATGAAGGGCAGGAAGGGATGGAAGAGGCGCAAGGTGTGAGACAAGACAAAATCGATCACGGCCAGCGTGTTCGCTTTCTTCGGCTGGTCGGTCCCCTGGAGCACTGCCTTGGTGGATTCGAGGTACCAGTCACAAAACTCGCTCCAGAAGAAGCGATAGAGGGTGGCCGTGGCATCGCTGAACTTGTATTCGGCGAAAGCCGTATTCATTTCTTTGATGGCAGTGTTGAGGCGGAGGAGGATCCATTTATCGTCGCTGAAGAGCTTGCTGGGATCGATTTCGCCCTGGACCTCGCCGCCCTGCATCTGCCGGTAGCGGCAGGCGTTCCAGAGCTTGTTGCAAAAGTTCCGTCCGAGTTCGACATCTTTTTCATCGAAAAGGACATCCTGGCCGAGTGGTGCGCTGCGCATGGTGCCGAAGCGAAGCGCATCGGCCCCGTACTTCGCGATCAACTCCAGGGGATCCGGAGAATTGCCGAGTGACTTGGACATTTTCCGGCCCTGCTTATCCCGGATGATCCCCGTGAAATAAACATTCCGGAAGGGCATCTCCCCCATATACTCGTAGCCGGCCATAATCATGCGGGCCACCCAGAAGAAAATGATGTCCGGACCCGTGACGAGATCGGTCGTGGGATAAAAGGTTTTGAGTGTGGGAGTGGTTTCCGGCCAGCCCATGGTGGCGAACGGCCAAAGCCAGGAACTTGCCCAGGTGTCGAGGACGTCCGGATCCTGGTCCCAGTTGGCCGTGTCGCTGGGCGACTCCGCCCCGCAATAAACCTCCCTGGTATTCTTGTGGTACCAGACCGGAATACGATGGCCCCACCAGAGCTGGCGGCTGATGCACCAATCCTGGATGTTGGTCATCCAGTGATCGTAAACCTTGGCCCAACGCTCCGGATAAAATTTCATTATGCCCGAGGCCACGCATTCCTTCGAGGGCTTCACGCTCGGATACTTCAAGAACCATTGTTCGCTGAGGCGAGGTTCGATCGGAACGTCGGCCCGCTGGCTGAATCCGACGTTGTTCTCGTAGGGCTTCTCCTCGACCATCACTCCCAGTTCGCGGAGCTTTTCAGCCGCGACCTTCCGGCCGGCAAACCGATCCAGCCCCTGCAAATCTTTACCGGCCAGATGATTGAGGCTCGCATCCGGGTTGAGGATATCGACCACGGGGAGCTTATGGCGCTGGCCGATCTCGAAATCCGCCTTATCATGCGCGGGAGTCACCTTCAGCACTCCTGTGCCGAACTCGAAGTCCACGTGCTGATCGGCAATGATGGGAATCAGTTTCTGTTCCCGAGGCAGCTCGGTCGGCAGCGGGCGCAGCACGTGTTTGCCAATCAAATGGGCGTAGCGCGGGTCCTTCGGATTGACAGCCACGGCGGTGTCTCCGGGGATGGTTTCGGGACGGGTGGTGGCAATGGTGAGCCAAGTGCCAGGCGATTCAGCGACTTCGACCTTAAAATGATACATGAAACCCTTTTGAGGTTTCATCTCCACTTCCTCGTCGGAGAGAGCGGTTTGCGAGACCGGGCACCAGTTCACCATACGTTTGCCACGATAGATGAGGCCCTTTTTATAGAGGTCCACGAAGACCCTTTGGACGCACTTCGAGTATTCGGGGTCCATGGTGAAACGCTCACGGGTCCAATCGCAGGAACAGCCGAGTTTCTTTAGCTGTTGGATGATGATCCCGCCGTGCTTTTCCTTCCAGGCCCAGGCGCGTTTGAGAAATTCCTCTCTGCCAATATCGTGCCTGGACTTTTTCTCTTCTTTCTTCAGGGCGCGTTCCACTTGCAATTGTGTCGCGATGCCGGCGTGGTCAGTACCCGGGAGCCAAAGCACCTCTTTGCCGTCCATTCGGGCCTTGCGGCTGAGGATATCCTGGATGGTGTTGTTCAGGACGTGGCCCATGTGCAGCATGCCGGTGACGTTCGGGGGCGGAATAACGATGGAATAAGCAGGACGCCTGGCTGAGACGCGCGCTGGGTCAGCTACAAAACATTTTTGTTCCAGCCAAAACTGGTACCATTTTTCCTCAACGGCTTGAGGTTCGTAAGCTTTTGAGATTTCAGGCATAAATTACGAGCCCGCACAAGCTACACAACCAGGAGCGCGACTGCAACCCAACGGGAAGGCTTGCATGGCATAAATGCCGTCAGGCATTGTCAGATCCGCATGAATAAGATCGCCACTCGGAGATTGGATCTGGTCCCGTTCAACGCCGCTGTTCTACGCGCTTCCATCGCGGGGGACATAGCAAGGGCTTGCGCGATGACAGGGGTAAACATTCCGATGGATTGGGCTGGCGACGGCGCATTTTTGCCGCTGCGCCTCAGGCAGTTGGAAGAAAACCCGGCGCTTGAGTCGTGGTTGGTGCGAGCGATGACCCTGCGAGGGGAGGGAACGATGGTGGGGTATCTTGGCTTTCATACTCCGCCCGGGCCGCAATACCTGGAAGAGATCTCTCGGGGCGGGATAGAATTTGGGTATGTCGTTTTCCCGGAATTTCGCAGGCAGGGCTACGCTGAAGAGGCGGTGTTGGGACTTATTCGTTGGGCAAGGGACAACCACGGGCTGTCTCGCTTTGTGGTTTCGATCAGTCCGGAAAATGGGCCGTCCCTAAAGCTCGCGGCGAAGCTGGGCTTTCAACGGATTGGATCACGGCTTGATGACGAGGATGGGCCCGAGGAGATTCTGGAATTAGTTTTCCAGCCCCGGACAGGAAATAAACTATTCGTTTAGGCCCCAGCGAGCGGGACGCTGATGCCGTCCAATTCCATCTTGAAGGGGCACATTCGGAGCATGTGACCAAAGTTCACTCTCATCGTCCTGACTGGGAGGGAGCTTTCTGGCATGACAAAAGAAATCCATGACAGACTTTTCGGCGAGCGCTTGGAGAAAGTGGTAATCGTGGGATTTCCTGGCTTGTTCTTCGTCCAGGTTGTTCATGAGCACGACCAAAGCCCGATGTTGGCATGAGCCGGACTTTGCAGCGGAGCAGAGCCATTCAGACGTTTCACGGGGCAAAGGTTTATCCCCATGGAGTGAGAGAAGAATCATGTCCGCCTCGGCCGCTTCCTGGATGGAGGAGTGGAAAATACGCGATTCACGCAAGCCGGAAAAATTCCAGAGGTGGCAGTCAAACTGGACGTTCGGACCGAGATGATCCAGGAGCATTTTGTAGATTTCGATGGCTTGCTGGCCGTTGAGGAAATCCTCGTAAACGATCATGACGCGAAAAAAGGATTTTGCCGCTAGCTCAGGCGGAATGGCTGAGGGTTCCTGCCCCCTCCTGGCTCCATATTTGGACTGGAGAAAGATTTCCCAGTTACCCAAAGCGCTCATGATGCATCCTGCCCCGCGAGATCAATCCTTTGAAGCACCCCTGACTATCCCGCGCCCGCCAGGGCTGGCTTTTGTTCCGATTAAGTGTGGAGCAAGCCTCATGATACAATGAAGTCCGCACTTGGCAAATAAAAACTCTGGCCATTTTTTGCACATGTTGCGGGTCCAAACAGCAACCCCGAGGATAGTCGGCGGCATCGCTGCTCGGATTGACAACCGGTGCATTTCAGCGGAGAATCGGGACATCCCAACAGCAACATTCTTTATGCGCCTGCTCGCTTTCCTGCCACTGATAACGATGGTGGGCGCGCTTTCGGCAATCGGCCAGCCGGCTGACCTGCGTGGCGCCCGACTGTTCAAGAGCGGACCCATCCAGATCACCGCCGACGGCTCCGCGGTCTGGTGCGCAAATGCCGACAATGATTCCGTGACGCGGATCGAGACTGCCACTGAAGCGGTGACGGAGTTTGTCCTCCCGGATCCGGCGATAAAGGACGCCCCCCGCGGAATTTCAGTCAAGGAGGATGGCTCGGAAGTATGGGTGGCCTGTCACGACTCGGATCGCGTGTATGTTTTGAGCGGCACGAATGGCGCAGTGCTAGGGCAAATCGACCTTCCATGGGGGACCGGACCCTTTTCGGTGGCGATTTCGCCTGACCAACGCAAGGCATTGGTTACGCTCCACCGCGGGGAAGCGCTGGCGGTATTGGATGTCCCCAACCGGCGCTTTTCGCACCACCTGAAAAAGTTGTTCTGGGCGCCCATGGGCATCGCGTGGGCGGAAGGCGGAAATGCCGCCTGGGTAAACCACATCTTCTCGCCGGGCGAACACCCATTACAAACCCGAGTGGATTTCTCGGGCGGTGCGCCGCGAGTGACGACCGCGATGCAAATTCAGCCAGCGGACCCGCGCTCGGCGGGAAATCTAGCGGCTCCCTACAATGTCGCGGAAGGAGGGTATCTGAATGTGCGCGGGCACCCGGCGCAAATTCCCACGGTTTCGGGACGCAACGAGTTGTGGCTCCCGACGCAATACCACAATATGAACGCGGATACAAACACGCCGGACTCGACCGTTCAATCCGTGGTGCGCCATATCGACCTGGGGTCGCGGAGCCTTCTAACTGCCAATGCGGACAAAGTGGTGATGACCGCGCTCTACGTGCATCAACCAACCTCGGGAGGCGCCTACCTCAACCCGGGGTGGAACGCGGGTGTGGCTGGGCCCATTGACCTCTCGTTCTCGGTGGATGGCCGCACATGCTATGTGCTCAACGAGTTGTCTCACAATTTGGTTGTGATGCCATCCAGCACCAGCAATCTGCGGCCCGCGGGGTCGGCTCCTCTCATTACGATCCCAGTCGGCTCCCGGCCGATTGGCTTAGCGGTGTCGCCAGTCACCTCTAACGCGTACGTTTTAAATCAATTGACTCGTGATGTGTCGGTGGTGAATTTGGGCGGCTCAAGGGAGTTGCGCCGCATTCCGGTAACACCGCTTACGGGTGAGCCTTTCCCGGCGGATGTTCTGCTGGGGGCGAAGATTTTTCACTCCAGCGATGACCCCCGCATTTCACGCAGCGGGAAGATGTCCTGCGCCTCGTGCCATCTCAACGCGGAACACGATGGACGCACATGGCAGAACCAAATCCTCCCGGGCAAGCACGGCCCGCGTCCGACCCAAAATCTGCTGGGTCTGCGCCTGAGCATGGGGGGCCGCGATTCCGCCACGGGGTTTGGACAACTTCATCGCAGTGGAGATCGGGACGAAATCCAGGATTTTGATTTTACATTCCAGGGTGTGCAAATGGGGGGAACCGGTTTCCTCGGCACCAACGCCAACGCGGAACTTGGCGCGCCGAACGCCGGCCGCAGCCCGGAGTTAGATGGTCTTGCCAGCTATCTGATGTTTCTCGACCCGCTCAAACGCAGCCCGCACCGAGCCGCGAAAGGCGCTTTAAGCGAAGCGGCGATCCGCGGCGCGACATTTTTCCTTGGAACGAACCGGGTCGCCAGGCGCGGGGACGCGGGATGCGCGGCGTGCCATCTCCCGGAGAGCGGTTTTTGCGATTTCAAATTTCACGATGTGGGCCAGCGGCGCGACGGAAACGAAAAAGAAATAAATACCCGGACCCCTCCATGGAGCGTCAATACGCCGAGCCTTGTCGGTGCGTGGGCAACACCGCCCTACGGTGGGACTATCAGCGGCGCGGAAGGCCACAGCGCTGTCAGCGACATGCTCGCGTTGCTTGCTGATGCTGTTGGACGCGCAGGCACCAGCACGAACCACGGCAAACCTGATGGCCTGACCTTGAGGCAGCGCCGCGATCTCGCTGAATTTGTGCTGAGCATCGATGGGAACATGACCGACACGGAGGTTCGCAGTGCCCGCGACACTACTCCACCTCGCATCGAGCGCGCCGAAGTGACTTCCCTCAGCCGCATCGACGTCTGGTTCAGTGAAACCGTCAAGCCGGCCGGCGCCACGAACGTGGCGAACTGGCGAATTGCATCCACGACAGGAACAACAGTGCCGCTGACTGCTGGCATTTGGGACCCACAAAATGGAGATCGCGTGAGTCTCATCGCCACTCTTGCGCCTCAGAACAGTTACGTGCTCACCCCAATCGGTCTTATCCTGGACGATGCCGATGCTGTCAGCGGCGGCGTGGCTAATTCGCTCGACTTGAACGACCCTGGGAATCGCCGGCTGTTGACCATCGGTGATCGGCTCACCGTGACGCTGGGCGCGAGCGGTTACGAGAACTTGACGGTGCCTGTGCATGATTCTGCCATGGTGGGGCCAGGGCTAAGCACCTGGAGTCATGATTCTGTTTGGCTCCTTCCAGTCTCAGGCGGACCCGGGGTGAACACGGCCTTCGTGCGATTCGATTGGGCCGCGATTTTTAGCACTAACAGCGGGGTAACAAATCCTTTGGGCATCATCGCCGCGAGTTTTCTGCTCGAACCCGATTTCGGCGATAGCCAAACGATCCAGCTCCGCCGCTGCCTCCAGCGCTGGAACGATCCAAGCACGGGCGGCGATTTCAACAGTAATCCCACCGGAGGGCCGACTTGGAACTCTTCCGCGCACGGCACGAAGCCGTGGAACGTGGCAGGGGCAGGCCGGCTTGGCGGTACGGGCGCGAGCACGAACGATTACTTTGGCACTAATGACTTGTCCGGGCAAATCGATGGCACTGTGGCGATGGCCGGCATTAATGAGCCAACGGAATTCGGCGGGTCCCTGGTAACGGATGCTTTTCGATTTTGGTTTGCGAATCCGAGCTATGATTATGGTTACGCTTTGCGCCTGATTGCGGGTGCAAAGCAGGAATCCAAATTCCATCGCTGGGAAGACGATCTCCGGGAGCACGGGCCGGTGCTGAAAATTACTTATTTGCTGCCGGGCGCGACGCCGCGCCTTACCGCGCAACGGATTGGCTCGAACATTCGCATTAGCTGGCCTATCGAACACACTGGGTATGCAGTGGAAAGCACCGCCACAAGCGCGGGCGTCTGGCTTCCGGCAAGCGGCTTGATTTCTTCCAACTCGGCGCAGTTCACCTTCGATGCCGTGCTGATGCCGGGCCAGCAATTCTTTCGCCTGGCCAAGTAAGCACGCTCGCCACAAACCTGACAGCGAGGGAGGGATTCTCCTGATGGCCGTTCCCGCCACGCTCGCGCACGTTCAGAAGGGAATTGCCGATGCTTCTAACTCAGCGCTGAAGCCAGAACTGGGAGTATGGCGTACATGAACATTCCAAAGGGATTGAAGTCCACACTCGTTATGAAAAAGCTGATTTTAGTTATCGGATTGGCAACGGCCTGCGGATGCGCAGCCCAGCAGCCGGCAAGCAATCCCTCTCGTGTCGCGAGGCAGCCATTGCCGGACGCAGTGGAAGACGCCCAGACACCACGAAGCGTTCAGGAACGTCGTGTGGAACAGCGGAAAACCGAGCGCGATAATCCGGGAAACTTTGCAGCCACAAACGCCAAACCCTCCTCTCCTGTTTTTAAGAACCAGCCAGACGAAGGCAAAATCAAAGGCTTTGATTTCTATCGTGACCCACTGAATGCAAAAAGGCCCATGCAATCGCCGGATGAAATCCGAAAGGAGGATGAAGCGGCCAAGCCCAAAGTGATGGCAGACCAGCGAAAGTTGCTGGAAAGCCGCTACGACCTCAGTCCGCGGCTGGACGCTTCGGCGAAAATGGCGCGGGGCAAACCGTTGGTGGTGGGTCCTACCGCACGCCTGAAAGAGGGGCTTACGTGGGAAAAACTTGGCCAGATGAGCGCGGAGAGGATTAAACAGGACGATGTGTTTCCTTACCCTTCGCTGCCACATCCCAAGCAGGTGACCGGTGGACAAGTATTCCCCCAGATGCAAATTGAGATGTTCCCACGACTTGAGCGGTTTGATGTGGACTTTGATCTTCCGGAAGCCTTTCTGCCCGAGTTTCCACCTGCCATCTTCCTTTCGAATCGGCCTGAGCTTGGGGATGTGTCCCGCGGCGAGGTGATCTCGATCAATAATTTCTACAGGTTGTTCAAGGACCTTCTGACGCCCGTGCAATTGGACGGCTTGCGCTTATTACTTACGCCGCTTCCCCAGGAGGAATTCAATCCGACCGATGACCGAAAGAGCCGCAACGCCAGCCTGGGCGTGAGTTGCTTTGATTGCCACGTGAACGGCCACACGACCGCGCAATTTCACTTGAATCCAGACGACCGCCCACAGGAGCGACGGTTCCGCCTGGACACCACCAGCCTGCGTGGGGTGAACCAGCAACAGATTCATGGCTCAAAACGGAGCTTGCGATCGGTGGAAGACTTCACGGAATTCGAGCAGCGCACCGCGTATTTCAATGGCGACCCGGTCCACGCCATCAAGAAAGGGATGATGATCCTGGACCGGGTTCAGGTCAGCCATATGGCGCAGTTCCAGAATATGCTGGATTTTCCTCCCGCCCCGAAATTAAACGCCATGGGCCGCCTGGATCGTTCCAAGGCGTCCGAAAGCGAAACCCGGGGTGAAGAGTTGTTCTTTGGCAAAGGAAAGTGTGCTGAGTGCCATATGCCGCCGTTTTACCTGGACCACCAGATGCACGATCTGAGGCTGGACCGCTTCCTGAACGAGCCCTCCGATGGCCCGATTAAAACCTTTACGTTGCGCGGCATCAAAGAAAGTCCGCCGTATCTGCACGATGGGCGTTGTCTGACCCTGGAGGATACTGTGGACTTTTTTAATCTTGTTCTTGAACTGAAACTAGCCCCTCAGGAGAAGAAGGACCTGGTGGCATTCATGCGTCAGCTTTAGCAATTACATGTTAAGAGATAGTCGGTTCGACCAATCGAGGCAGCGGCTCGGTGCAGAGCATCGGAACGTGCATGAAAAATAGAAAAGAATGGAAGGAGGGAAAGGCAGAGGTCAGAATCAAGGAATATGATTCAAACGAAGTTCTGGCCGTCAATCCTGGGCATAGGCGCAGGCATCCTGGCTTGTGCTGAAGCTTACGCCGCGGACATCTCCAATGGCAGGGCGGCGAATCACTCGGGCAACCCCATTTTCAGCGGTTGGTATGCGGATCCGGAAGGGGCGATATTCGATAAGCATTACTGGATCTTTCCCACTTATTCCGCGCGGTATAATGAGCAGGTTTTCTTCGACGCCTTTTCGTCTCCGGATTTGGTGCATTGGACCAAGCATAGCCGGATTCTGGACACAAACCGCGTGACGTGGGCGCGCCGGGCAATGTGGGCGCCGTCGGTGGTTGCCAAAGATGGGAAATACTTTTTCTTTTTTGGCGCGAACGATATTCAAAATGATCAGCAACGCGGAGGGATCGGCGTGGCGGTGGCCGACAAGCCGGAAGGGCCGTATGAGGATTACCTGGGCAAACCGCTCATCGACCGCTTCCACAATGGGGCTCAGCCCATCGACCAATTTGTGTTCCGCGATTCTGACGGACAATATTATCTCATCTACGGCGGATGGCGGCACTGCAACATGGCGCGGCTTCGGGATGATTTCCGCGGGTTCGAATCGTTTCCGGACGGAACTGTGTTCAAGGAAATCACGCCGAAGGGGTACGTGGAGGGACCATTCATGTTCAAGCGGAACGGCAAATATTATTTCATGTGGTCTGAAGGGGGCTGGACCGGGCCGAATTATTCCGTGGCATATGCGATGGCGGATGGTCCGCTCGGGCCATTCTCGCGCATCGGCAAGATACTGCAGCAGGATGCCAAGGTGGCGACGGGCGCGGGGCATCACTCGGTTATCCATGTCCCGGGTGAGGATATTTATTATATCGTGTACCATCGGCGACCGCTGGGCGAGACGGACGGAAACCATCGGGTGACTTGCATCGATCGGATGGAGTTTGATGAGGAAGGATTGATCAAGCCGGTGCGAATTACGTTTGAAGGCGTTGTGGGGAGGCCACTGTAAAATTGCGAATGTTTCGTTCTACAAAATTGATGGCAGAAAAATGAGGGGCAGAAAGATGGGTGTGATGAACCCGAGCGTTCGCAATGGGACAGGTTCGCAGCGATTTACGGGACGAAAAAATCTTTCTTTATTAATGCAACTAAACGGGAAAGGCCGAGACAAAGGGGAACATAACGCGATGAAAGGGGACGGCAAGAGCGAACTACGAATTTCGAAGTGCGATTGACGAACGCAGCGGAGAGGCAACGCCGGCCTATCGAAGGTTAAACGTTTAGGTGAAACACCGCCGCTTTTTTGGCGAGGTGTTTGACCTTCCGGATTTGTGTAATGTGCTGCAACGGCATGGGGTTGTGCCGATAGAAGTTGGTCAAACGAATGGCCAAACGGTCTCCAATGTGTTTGGCCTCGTGATCCAATACAGAAGTGCAAAGAGCGGAATGCAATGTTCTGGTTTCTCGGGAAACTCACAGGGGGGCACGTAAATTTCGAACGACGAGTTTCGAGCGACGAATGATTTCTCGGGAAATTGTGAAGAGCTTTTAACCCGTATGATCCCGCAGTTACCCGAACAAACCCGCATTAAGCCGATAAGAAACTCGGAAACTGGAAAATGTTTTCTCGGGAAACCGCGCAGGTTTGGATGGAAAAGCAAACCGCAGAGACACGCCTGCAGGGTCTGAGGATGAGCGCTCGGGGAGGCTCATCGAACTACGAATTTCGAAGTGCGATTGACGAACGCAGCTCTGGGACGTTTCTAATACGATTTTCGAGAAGGATCGTGCCACAAGTTTGATGGGAGAAAAATGAGGGGCAGAAAGGTGGACCGCGGCGCTGCGCTGAAACGTTCGGTAAAGGAATCCAGAATGAGTGCAAAAGGCAAAGTGCGGAATGCAAAATTTTAAGGCATTGTTTTTCATGAGTTGGAATTTGTACTTCCCGTTGTTGTAAGTCCTTCAGAGGCAGCCGTACAATTTTGTGGAGGGGCCGAAAAGTACAAAAATGTCCAATTTCGTCCAATTCGGGCGGTGATGACTAACTCGTTTGTAGAGGCAATTAAACCGCAGAGGCACGATGGACGCGGAGTGGAAAATTTAACCCTCACGAATCGAAAGCCATTCGGCAAAAGGGCGAGAAGCGGATTAAGTTTACGATTACGTGGAAAGTGGAGACCCCTCCGGGACCGGTTACACGGTTACATTAACGATATTCATTGGGGAATTTAATTTTGGAGCGGTTACAAACCGGTAACAAAGCGGTTACTTCGATGGCAGGCGAGGCCATCGAGTTGATAGTTCTATTGAGCTGATAGTTGATAGCCGGAGGGGAAAGGGAGGCAGCGCAGTAGAGTCAATAGGGATCTTTGGAGATGATCGGCCGGCGCCAAGCCTATGACCCGACACGTGGTTGATAGCCCGAATGGAACCCCGAGCGGTCAGACTCCGGAGGTGAGGTCGGCCCGACCGAAAACGATGTGGATTGGGGAAGAGGCTGCGAACCCCCGAGTGCTCGGGACGTCGCGGGGGATATTTGATGGAGGATTTTTCGGAGGTGTTTGCGAGAGATATATCCCGCGCTCGGAATTTGAGGTGTGGAAGCGTGAAGCGGTTGGGGGTGCATAGGGACTGATGGCTTAGAACTTTTCCTGAATCCCAGGACCCCATTGAAATGAGGGGGCGGGCCTCTGGCAACGCAAATACTGTTAATGCGATTCTTATGGCATTTGAAGGAAGAAATAGCGCTGAAACTCATCGGGCTCCCATGGCCTCCTATACTCGAAAGCACCCTTATTGTCGAAGAAACCGCTGAACACGGGCTCCCATTGCAGGTCTGTCAGATTGGTGGTGGTCAGCAGAACGAACGGCCCGCCCGGTGTTCCTCTTATTCCATCCACTTCAAGCGTGCCTGAAGTAATTATCGGCTTGCAGAGATGGATTCCATCCTCGGAGATCCCCGTTGCTCGCAGGGAGTAAAGCCCTTCGCCGCCGAGGATACCACTTTGCACCATCACGGTGTATCGGCCGCTTTGGGCAGGCATGTAGTTGGTGGTGACTATCGACCCGGATTGGTTGCTCGCTACACAAGACCCATCTTCGGAAAAGATCTCAATGCGGGGATACCATACCGTCGAGCTCAGCCTTTCGCATCGAACGCTAACGAGATTGGATTTGCAAGCGTAAATTACCCATTGATTCAGTCCCCCCTTGGAGAGCGTTGGATAGTTAGTCACCGCGTTGGTCAAAAGCGGGATTGGCACGGAGTGATCGGGGATTCTCGCCAGGTTCAACTGATAGTTTCCGGATTTAGAGATGTCTTGTGCGCGGATGAGCACCATGTTTGTACCCTGCCGATTTGCACGCGTTCGTATGAGCGCATCGCCCTCCGTAGCGCTACCGACAGAATGGAGCGTGCCATCTGCAGTCATTAGGTCCATATGCAATGCGAAACTAGTTGCAGCCCTCAGGACGATGGTGTCCCCTGGGTCGGTCACAAAATACCACAGGTCCAAATCACCCTCTAAAAGCCAGCCTGAGTTGGAGACGGCATTAGTCAAGAGACCACCGTCATCTCCTGCAGGAACGACGAACGAGCTCGGCAAGCTACCCAGTCGCAGCAGATAGCTGAAGGCTGCGCCAGAGGACGTGTTGTTGCGCACCGCGGCAGTGTAAGTCCCGCTGACTGGCGCGCGCGTCACGAGCAACGCGTTCTGCGGGGTGGAAGGGGATGTGACCACTGCACCATTTGGAGCCTCAAGACTAATTTCCGGCCAACGCGTCAGGCTATCCTGTTTGGCAACGGTGAGTGTCAATGAATCACCGGCATTCGCCTGAAAAGTGTATCGATTTATCCCAAATTTAACCGCGCTGGCGAGGAGGTTTGTGCCATTGATCAGGGTCTCCGCCCGCAGGCCGTTCAGGGACAACAAAAAGAGGCAAAGGCTCAGGGTTTTCATGTTTTCGTGCTTTTTAGTGGTTCGTGTCGCTTTTGGTTAACTGATTCTCAATCCGTTACCCCTCCCAAACGGAACAACCTCCAAATTGTTACAAACTTTCTTCACGAAGGAGAACACTGACTTGCAAGGGCTTGCGCCTGGGCCCACTTTCTGCATCATTCTTCACCAAGTGGCTCCGAGAGCATTAAACGCAGGGGAGTATTACCCCGCAAGCGGATGGCGCACGATTATCGGCGCCAAGGAACAGGATTTTGCGGCGTTGGAGCGCCTGCTCGCGCGCTACCGGCTCCCCATTCTAAAAGAGATCGGGTCGCGCATCCGACGCGATAAGGATGATGCGGAAGAATTGACGCAGGAGTTTATCCATTCCTGGCTGCGCCGCGATTTTCTGAGGAACGTAGACGAGAGCAAAGGCCGGTTTCGTAACTTTATCAAACGGTGCATAGTCAATTTCCTCCGTGACCACCACCGCAAAAATGCCAGCGATCCGCAGTTCCAAGTCATCGGCGAGTCGATCCGAAACTCTGCCCCCCCGCTCGATCCACCCGCCGCATCACTCCCGCTCAACGAGGCAATGGACGTCGAGTGGGCGCGGCAAGTCGTGAACCTCGCTTTGGAAAGGTTGGAACAGGAATTTGCGGCCGCTCGGTGGGGGAGCCGGTTTTCCCGGCTGCGACCATTTTTGGAAAACCCCGAAAACGATTCCTACGAGGCAGCCGCGCGCGACTTAGGTATGACTGAACAGGCCGTTCGCACAGCTGTTTCGCGAATGCGGGCGCGTTACGGGGCGCTCGTCGAGGAGGAAATCAAGGAAAACGTAGGACCAGATGAAGATTGGCGTGACGAGCTAAGGTATTTTTTGAAGCTGCTGGGGCACAGTTCCCTGTAACAAAACCCCCTAACCGCGTTTGGGTAAAGAATTGAACAACTCGGCGAGCTGTCCAAAATGCGGGGCCATGCTGCCTCCACTCGGGGGTGCATGCGCTCGTTGCCTCCTGAGCCTGGCAGAAGCCCCGCGCCCCCCGTCCGGCGCTTCGGAGCCCCTCGACTTGAGCGATCTGCCTATCCCCGGTGATGCCCGGACCATCGCCGGCAAATACACCATCCTGGAAACAATTGCCCGCGGCGGCATGGGGGTGGTTTACAGAGCCCGGCAGGAAAATCTAAACCGGATCGTTGCTATCAAAATGCTCTTGGGCGGCGTACACTCTTTCCAGCACAGTGGGATCCGAAGCTTGGAATTCACGTGACTTGAAGTCGCGGCC
>JADMIO011851689.1_pt1 | contig 96055 bp, 93 predicted proteins | sample 8958161 | NCBI WGS metagenome assembly JADMIO01 (sample SAMN16585339, study PRJNA669376) | soil metagenome | isolation source: Crop rotation soil | place: USA: Cullars Rotation, Alabama | collected 2011
CTTTCCCTGGCCAGCTCCACGTCGCCGGCCGAAATCGAGCCTGCCCCTCATCTGTCAACGCCGCGCCGGGTGAGTCGGCCCCTCAAGTGTCAACGTCCGCCCCTCATCTGTCAGTGAGGGCCAAGTTTTCCGCGAGGTATCCACAACGCCGGCGGCCGGCCGCGGTGTCTCGCACACGGCTTCGACGGCGTTTCTGGCGCGTTTGCAGGGCCATAGACGGCCGCCAGCCCAGCGGCGAGGGCAACCAGCCGAGGGCTTCGCCCTGTCGCTCGACTGCGGCGAGCACTACTGGCTGTAAAAGGACAGACCACATCATGGTTCTGTGTTCATTAGGTTGTTCTGTCCATTGCTGACATAATCCGCTCCACTTCAACGTAACACCGCACGAAGATTTCTATTGTTCCTGAAGGCATATTCAAATCGTTTTCGTTACCGCTTGCAGGCATCATGACAGAACACTACTTCCTATAAACGCTACACAGGCTCCTGAGATTAATAATGCGGATCTCTACGATAATGGGAGATTTTCCCGACTGTTTCGTTCGCTTCTCAGTGGATAACAGCCAGCTTCTCTGTTTAACAGACAAAAACAGCATATCCACTCAGTTCCACATTTCCATATAAAGGCCAAGGCATTTATTCTCAGGATAATTGTTTCAGCATCGCAACCGCATCAGACTCCGGCATCGCAAACTGCACCCGGTGCCGGGCAGCCACATCCAGCGCAAAAACCTTCGTGTAGACTTCCGTTGAACTGATGGACTTATGTCCCATCAGGCTTTGCAGAACTTTCAGCGGTATACCGGCATACAGCATGTGCATCGCATAGGAATGGCGGAACGTATGTGGTGTGACCGGAACAGAGAACGTCACACCGTCAGCAGCAGCGGCGGCAACCGCCTCCCCAATCCAGGTCCTGACCGTTCTGTCCGTCACTTCCCAGATCCGCGCTTTCTCTGTCCTTCCTGTGCGACGGTTACGCCGCTCCATGAGCTTATCGGGTCCACTCGCGAACGCAGAAAGGCCCACCCGAAGGTGAGCCAGTGTGATTACATTTGCGGCCTAACTGTGGCCAGTCCAGTTACGCTGGAGTCACTAGTATTTAGGTGACACTATAGAAGCGGCCGCGACAACTTGTCCACGTGGAATTCTAAGCTTAGGATCCCAATGTGCTGGAAAGCTCCAACAGCCGCTGCGTTACCAGAATTTGTAAATCCAATGAGAACAGTATTTGCGCTGGTAACTCTCGACCAGCCAATACCAATACCGGTTGGCAGGGAAGTCCTTGGGTTTATTATAACAGTTGCATTAACGGTAGCGCCGGTTACGGTTACTGAAATTTGCCGGATACTGTTATAATCAAATGTTGTTGCATCACTAACGGCAAAGCTGCCCTTAATCATATTGGTTAATACTGTTCCGGAAGTTCCCAGTTTATAAGTTCCGCTTACATCCAGTATGGCTGTGGGGTTGTTAGTGCCTATACCAACGCTACCGGTTCCGCTAATACGCATTCTTTCATTGGAAGCTTGTGAAGTACCACCGGTCATAAATACCATTGCCTTTGCGGCTGTGCCCGTACCTACAAGAAAATTTCCACCAAGATTGTATAGATATGCATCATGCGCAAGTCCCATGATACCACTTGTATTACCGCTGCTATTGATACCCATATCAACAAAATAAGTGGTTTCGGTACCATCATTGGCGGTAGCCACCACATCTGATGATGCACTTACTCCCGGGGACAGGTTTTGAATATTCAATTGCAGGTAATTATCTATTGTTCCTTTTCCAACGATAGCATTTACCGAAGAAGTAGTGCCTGCATTTACCAGCAATTTTTCCGGGTAAGTGGCATTAAAAGTAGTACTGCCTATTGCCAGGTTGCCTGTAGCAGATACACGCATCTTTTCTGTATTGTTGGTAATAAACGGAAGATCAAAGTTGGTGATGGTTCCTAATGCCTTTGCAGCAGTAACCCTGTTTCCACCCTGGTTCCATGGTCCACCGGCAGTAGCAGTTTTTCCAACTGGTACATTTTGAACGGGCACATACCAGTTTGTTCCGTTGCTCACTACACTTACTACTTCATTTGGTTCATCCACTAACCAAGAGCTGAGTGCGTCTATTGTTTGAGAAGATACCGTAGCTATTGTCAATACCGGAGTGGGCAATGTAGTGCTCGCATTTTTTATATAATATACCCTGCCCGCACATGTGGTGGCATTTGGTAATGTTACAGTGGCTGCAGATGTGCCGGTAAACACCAGCGTATTGTCTGTAGTGGCTGAAGTGCTGGTTGTAAATGCACGATAGTTAACAGATAATGATCCACGAACATCTAATGTGGAGTTGGGCGTGGTAGTGCCTATACCCACCTGTGCATGGCCGCTGCTGATAATTGTTAGAAAGGTAATGACTGCTGCAATTGCTCTCTTCGTCATAGTAATACTTTTAAATGGGGTGATTATATTGAGTTTATTTTTTTGCGGATTTGTTTTTAATGGCTGTTTCCAGTTGCTCCACCTGGTTTTCCAATTCTTTAATGGCATTGATCAATACAGGTACCATTTCAGCATAGTTCATTCCGAGGTTTTCTTTTTCTTCATTGCCTGTAACTACTTCAGGAATTATCTTTTTTACTTCCTGTGCAATGAGTCCTATTTTATTACCTTTTAATTTTGTATCAATCCAGTTATAGCCAACCGGTCTCAGTTGCATTACTTCGGCAAGGCCATAAGATAAAGGACGAATGTTTTTCTTGAGTCTTGCATCAGATGTTTGTATGGTTCCGTTTACCGCCCAGGCTGCTGTCCACCTGTTGGTAGTATTTCCCAACGAATAAACATTGTCCTGTCCTGGTATTAGACCTGCAGTAGTAATTCTCATACGTTCGGTATTCGTACCTGCAGTGGCGGTATAAAAAATGAGGCTCTTATCGTCTGTTGAGTTACCAATAATAAAATCATTACCGGTGCTGTATAAATAAGCATTATTGGCGCCGCCGGTAATACCGCTGCTGGTATAGCCGCTTGAATTAATTCCCAGGTTTACATAATTCACCGATTCATTTCCATTATTGGCTGTGGCCACAATATCAGAACTGGCGGAAACACCATTGTTGGCATTCTGGATATTTAATTGCAGGTAACTGTCAATGGATCCTTTCCCGCTAATAAGATTGTAAGAAGCGGTTGTACCGCCGTCCACCAGTAATTTTTCTGGTTTGCTGGCATTAAAAGTAGTGGTACCTATTGCAACATTGCCCGCCTGGTTAATATACATGCGTGTGGGCACAGTAGTGGTATTGCTATAAATAGAAGTAGGATCGCCTGTGTTGATACCTGTACTGGCAGGAGCTGTGGCAAAATGTATTTCCTGTGTGGCAAGCCGAATCCTGTCTGCGCCGCTGCTGTCCGCTACATCATTTCCTGAGAACAGCATCAGTTCGTTTACTTCGCCGGTTCTTGAAATATTTTTTATACCGGCATAAGGATCTGTATCTCCATCAAAAAAGATGGCCCTGTTAAGACCAGATAATCTTATGTTACCATCAACTTGTAATTTTTCTGTAGGCGCGGTATTGCCAATGCCTACCAGGCCGGTGCCTGTTATGCGCATGCGTTCATTGGTGGCAAGATAACCGCCCGTAAAAAACGAAAGGTATTTATTGGCCGTGGCGTTGCCAATAATAAAGTCGTTACCTGTAGCATACAGGTAAGCATTATTGGCGCCATTCAATATAGGATAAGAGGCATTGCTGAAACCACTGGAATTAATGCCAAGATCAATAAAGTTGATTGTTTCTGAACTGTTATCGGCACTGGCCACTATATCCGAGCTGGCTGTATTACCCGATGAACGGTTCTGTATATTTAATTGCAGGTAATTATTGATACTGCCTTTTCCACTGATAATATTATAAGAGCTGGTGGCGCCGGCGTCTACCAGTAATTTTTCCGGGTTCGTGGCGTCAAACGAAGTAGTGCCAATGCCCAATCGTCCGGCAGTGGTCAACCGCATCTTCTCTGTATTATTGGTAATAAAAGGAAGATCAAAATTACTGATGGTACCAATTGTCTTTGCTGATGTTACTGTATTTCCATTCTGGCTCCACAAAGAACCGGAACCTGTTGGTAAGCTCTGAGAGCTCACATACCAGCTTGCGCCATTACTAACCAGTATTACCGTTTCATTCACTTCATCGAGTAACCAGTTGGCAAGACCATCTATTGTCTGGGCCGAAGTGGTAGCAATAGTAAGCAGGGGAGTGGGTATAGTGGCGCTGGCATTTTTAATGACATAGCTTCTGCCGGTAATTCCTACAGCGGTTGGCAATGTAATGGTGCTGGCGCCAGCACCCGTAAATACCATAGTGTGATCTGTAACAGTTGCTGTGGTAGTGGCGCTAACAAGACGGTAACTGGTAGAAATGGATCCCTGTACCTCTAAGGTAGAATTGGGAGTAGTGGTACCAATACCTACCTGTGCGCTCAGCTGCATGCTGCAAATCATCATTGCCAGTAAACCTGCGGGTAATTTATATTTCATACTATTGGATTTCATATTATTTGAAAAGGATTATTATTTGTATTAATTTATTAACTGTAAGTCTTTTGCTTTTTTCTTTAGTACGTCAACTTTATTTTTCAGTTCTTTAATGGCGTTTATTAAAACGGGTACCATCTCTGCGTAATTCATACCGAGTGTTTCTGTTGCTTCATTACCTACGACTACTTCAGGAATTATCTTTTTTACTTCCTGTGCTATTAAACCAATCTTATTGCCGGAATTTTTTTCATCTATCCAGTTATAGCTAACAGGATTAAGCCGCTTTACTTCGGCCAGGCCATAAGGCAATGCGTGGATGTTTGTTTTTAAACGCCTGTCGGAAGTCTGTATGGTTCCGTTAGCGGCCCATATTGCCGTACTGCGGTTAGAAGTATTGCCCATTGAATAAACGTTGTTCTGCGCGGGCAGCAAACCCGCGTTTGTAATTTTCATCCGTTGTGTGCTGATACCGCCGGTAGTAGTATAAAAGATCAGGCTTTTATTATCGGTTGAATTGCCGATAACAAAATCATTACCTGTTGTAAATAAATAAGCGTTGTTGGCGCCGCCGGTAATACCGGTGCCCGTGTACCCGTCGGAATTGATACCGAGGTTTACAAAATTGGTGCTTTCATTACCGTTATCGGCAGTTGCAACAATATCGGCACTGGCCGATCCGCCATTGCTGTTATTTTGAATATTTAGCTGCACGTAATTATTAATATTAGCTTTTGCGCTGATTACATTATAAGAACTGGTTGTATCTGCATTTACCAATAGTTGTTCCGGGTTAACAGCATTAAAACGGGTAGCCCCTATTGCTACGTTTCCATTTTGATTGATATACATGCGTGTGGGTACATTGGTAGTATCCTCATAAAACGAAGTAGGATCACCCGTGTTGATACCGCTGCTTGCAGGTGTAGTGGCAAAATAGATTTCGTTTGAAGCCAGGCGTATCCTGTCGGCTCCAAGAGTACCTGTTACATCGTTCCCGGAAAACACCATCAGTTCATTTACTTCACCGGCTCTCGAAATATTTTTTATGCCTGCATAGGGATCTACGCTCGCATCAAAGAAGATGGACCTGTTTAATCCCGACAACCTTATATTACCTTCTGCCTGTAATTTTTCTGTAGGTGATGTATTATCTATTCCAACCAAACCTGCGCCAGTGATACGGAGCCATTCATTGCCCGTGCCTGCACCACCTGTAAAAAAGGAAAGGTTTTTATTAGCAGTTGCATTTCCAAGAATGAAATCATTACCGGTTGAATAGAGATAGGCATTGTTGATGCCGTTCAATACGGGGTAGGTGGTATTATTAAATGCGCTTGAATTAATTCCCATGTCAATATAGTTCACTAATTCACTTCCGTTGTTGGCGCTTGCTACCACATCGGCGCTGGCTAAATCGCCTGCCGACCTGTTTTGCACATTCAACTGAAGATAATTATTGAGGGTTCCCCTTCCGCTGATGACATTGTAAGAAGTAGTCACACCAGCATCCACCAATAATTTTTCAGGATTGGTAGCATCAAACACATTGGTACCGATACCAAGATTGCCATCGGTAGTTAAGCGCATTTTTGCTGTATTGCTGGTAAGGAAAGACAGGTCATAGTTATTGATGGTACCAAGCGTTGATTCGGAAGCAACGTTATTGCCGTTGTGGTTCCAGAAGATGCCGGTTACCGGCGCCAGGTTTTGTGTAACCACTTGCCAGGCGGTGCCATTGCTCACCAATGAAACGCTTTCATTTGCTTCATCCAGTATCCATGCTGCAAGCCCGTCAATTGTTTCAGCAACACTGGTGGTAATGGTAAGCACCGGTGTTGGACCGGTAGTGCTGGCATTTTTAATAAGATAGTTGCGACCGGTGCATCCTGCAGCCGCAGGCAATGTTATAGAAGCATTGGCTGATCCTGTAAAAACCAACAGGTTGTCTGTTGCAGTAGCCGTTGTATTGGCGGTAAACGCACGGTAACTGGTTGCAAATGATCCACGAATATCCAGTTTGGAATTGGGCGCAGCAGTACGTATGCCTATTTGCGCTTTACTATAGCAAACTGTTACAATCAATAAAACTATCAATAAAAGTTTTTTCATACGGCGCTCTTTTGCTTTATTGAATTAATAAGAATGTTGTATTATTTACGGCCCTTTAAGTTTTTTACTTCTTTCTTTAAATCGTCAATTTGTTGCTGCTGTTCTTTGATAGCATTGATCAGCACAGGTACCAGCTCTGCGTAGTTCATACCCAGGTTTTCTATTGCTTCATTGCCTACAACAACTTCGGGTACAATCTTTTTTACTTCCTGTGCAATCAAACCTATTTTATTATCGGTAGTAGGTTTTTCTTTCCAGTTATACCTTACAGGTTGCAGGGCCAGTACTTCTTTTAACCCGTAATTAAGTCCCTGTATGTTTGTTTTTAAGCGCGCATCCGATGTGCTGATAGTACCATTCGTTGCATATACCGTGTTCCACCTGTAAGTAGAAGTTCCGAGATTATAGTTTCCATCAGGGATAATATTACCTCCCACTGTTAATTTTTCAGCGGGTGTGGTTGCATTAATACCAACATTACCAGCTCCAGTAATGCGCATTCTTTCATTGCCGTTGGCTGTGACGTTGCCAGTGGCGCCTGTGTTGGTAAAAAAGATTAAGGGCCTGCCTGTTGCGCCATTACCCAGGTAGAAGTCGGCGGCATTGGCATATAAATAAGCTGTGTTACTACCGTTGAGTATATTACTATTTGAATTGGTATATCCCTGGCTGTTAATGCCCATATCAATATAAGTGGAGTTGTCGGTTCCATTATTGGCGGTGGCTATATAATCTGTGCTGGCGTTATTTCCATTGGAAAAATTCTGGATGTTCATTTGTAAAAAGTTATCGTATGTGCCGGATGCGCCAATTAATGTGTTGGAAGTAGTAGATCCTGCATTCACCAGCAACTTTTCTGGATTGCTTACATCAAAATTGGCGGCTCCAATGGCTACGTTGCCCGATGCAGTAACACGCATCTTCTCCGTATTGTTAGTAATAACCGGAAGGTCAAAATTATTGATGGTGCCGATTTTTTTGATAGCAGCCACGCTGTTACCGCCCTGGCTCCAGTTAGTGCCGGAACCCGTTGGTAAGGTTTGCGAAGTGATATACCAGTTAGTACCATTACTGATAACGTGTATACCTTCATTTGCTTCATCTACCAGCCACGAAGTCAAACCGTCTATGGTTTGCGAAGAAGTAGTGGCAACAGTTAACAAAGATGTATTTGAACTTGAATTTTTGATCCAATACGATCTGCCGGTGCAAATTGCAGCATCCGGTAAAGTAACGGTAGCCGCTGATGTACCGGTAAAGACCAGCATATTGTCTGTTGATGCGGCGGCAGTGCTTGTTGTAAACGCCCTGTAATTGGTAGATAAAGAACCACGAACGTCTAATGTTGAATTAGGTGTGGTGGTACCTACGCCCACTTGTGCAAATAACACCGGTGAACAGGCAAGGAAAAGCAAAGAAAGATACAGGCTTCTCATAATATTAACCTTGGATTTAATTGAGTTAAACTTAAATGAGAAACGGGATGATTAAAAGGAAATTAAATTTCTATTGCTTTTTGTTGGTGTAATGAATGTATTATGCAAAATAGCTAAGTGTCTTTCGTTTTTATTGTAGTTATCATGCTACAATAAGCCCGTTAATTATTGTAGTTATTAGTCGTTCTGTGAAAAATGAAACAGTAACGATTTTCTTCATTATTGCAATTACAGCTAATGCTTTACCAACTGTGCGGTAAGCATAGTAAAGGACGAAAAAAACGTAAATGAAATTTACTATATGCAGGTAGTTACTGCAATGAGGAGCGAGACTTATTTAAAGGAAAGTACCTTTATTGTGCAGCGCTTAAGCTTATTACAGGCGTAATACTTTGCGTAGCCTGTTTCCCGCTTATAATTATTTCAGCGTTGGTAAGTCTGTCGAGTATGGAGATTTCTTTAAGGTGCGGGTTCCAGTAAAAAATAAGTTTTTCAATAGGCTTCCACATCATTACCCAGCTCAATACGTGCGATGCTTCCATTAAACCGCCTACCAGGCCATTATCTCCTTTTATAAACATGGGCATGATCCAGAAGCAAACTAATACAATGAAAAAGCTGATGCCCAGTAATACAAAACTTCTTTTCTTATATTTTTTAAACTCAGCTTCTTTAATAACTTTTTGGATGGAATAATGACGGCGTATGGCATGAACAAGTGGCTCAAGATATTCTTTGTCGCTTTCTTTATTGCACACCAGCTTATAACGCAGCACTGTGTAACGCCTGATGGCTACAATAGATGACATCAGGTATTTTTCAAAACCATGGCTCAGCTGGCGCTTGTAAAGGGGAGAAGGGTCATGCACATTAAAGTAGCTGTTGATGGTTTCATCGTCAACGGTAATATAAATTGTAATCTTTTTTAAAAGGAGGTTACTCATACGGTCTGGATTATTGCTGCATGCTATTGTTCACAGGTTAAGCATAACATTTATCAGAACGAACATAATGGCCTGCACGCGTTGCTGCAGGTAAAAATCTTTGCCGGTATAAGTGTAAAAATTTAAACGACTATACAGTAACATATAGGTAACAGTGTGTTTATTGCTACGCTGTTTATTTTATATGCTGTATACTTATGCCGTATATATGATCGCAATCAATACCGGTTACAGCAAGCTGAATAAATAAGAACGATATTAATAATAATGTACAACGCAAGCGTACCAAAGAACGCCCACCTGTCCAGTTTCAATGACATTTTCCGTTTGCGCTCATCACCCGATTCAAACAGGAAAAGTGAAATGATGATGATGCCCACTATTAAAAGAATAAAAGTAAAAGTAAGAATGTGTACGCTGTCCATCAATGTATTGGTAGTAGAAGAAGGTACAATGGATTCAACAATGTATTTGTTGCCGATAGCAGCAAATAAACCCCCTACGCAAAGTCCAAACCTTGAATCCTGGTTCTCCGATGAAACAAAGAAAACAAGACAGGAGATAAGAAACGCTACATAAGCGCCCGTTAGCAATTTTATAAGCATGCGCCAGGAATTGTTACGCACCATACTTATAGTGGCCACTACCTGTGGGTAAGAGCTTTTGCCTGATAATTCAGGATCGCCGTATGTTGTTTTGTAAACGCGTACAGCACTTTTAATATTAAAACTGTCAATGCGCCATTCTTTTGAATTAACCGAAGCGTCAATACGTGAGTTAATGATATCCGCCGCAAACACCAGTTTTGAAGTGTCGTATTCAGAAGATTCTATAGCAATGCGAAGCAGTTGCCTGTCAAATGGAAATTTGGAAACATCCCAGTCATACATCACCTCCGCTTTGCATTTTTGTGTAACCCAATTCAGGCCGGCCTTTTTTTCACGTGCATAATGACTGAAATCAACAGATTTGCTGCCGGGTATATCTGTAGCATTTTCAAACTGCAGGCTATCGTTCCGGTAAATCAGCCATATCCAAAAATCAGTTACGAAGCTTTTGTCTTCCAGTTTAAAATCGTACAGTGAATTAATATAGATGCCTGCTTTACAGGTGTCTTTTTGTGCAAAACAAACTGCAGCTGGTAATAGCAAGAGTATAAAAAATAATAGTGAGCGGTTTTTCATTGTACCAGGTATTAACCGTTTTTGCTGTATAAATACTGCGGCGCAGGAATTACAAATATCAAATGCGAAAGGATCAATCCTGGTGAGCGCCTGCGATAACCGGCATGCGGACCGAACCAGTTGTTGATTGCGATAATAAACTTATTCTTTGGATTCATTGATAAGATCGTTTTTCGGAATCTGTAAAAAAATATTGTTTCAATTGATCAACGAAACGTGTTTCTGTTATAATGTATTTTAACGGGTAACCTGTTTTTACTTTTTGTAAGCGATTATACTTAATGCCGTTTATAACGCACGTCAAATGAATGACTGACGTTATGTAGTGGTTATTCTACAACCCTTATGCGAGTATTAACTTCCACGTATGGGTAAACACTTGTTAATAGAAATCAATTAACCTGCCTGCCAATATTATGCACTGTTTAAATGTTTTGTTATTGCATTGACTAATCACATGCTTTATTATTATGTATCGCATTAAGCAACTGCTACGAATTTTTGTTATCCTGTTGATCTTATCTGGCGTTCAGCCATCCGCAAACGCCCAGACCGGGTCCAGCTATACTGTACAGGCTAATATAATTTACCACTTTACGAAATACATCGACTGGCCGGAAGATAAAAAGACCGGTGATTTTGTTATTGGTATTATTGGGGATAGCCCATTAACGGATGCATTAAAAGCTTTTGCCGTTAATAAGACCGCAGGTAACCAGAAAATTGTAGTTAAAAGATTCCCGGCTTCAGCGACCTCCTTCAATTGTCACATTTTGTTTATCAGCAGTGACGAAAGCGAAAGTTTGAAAAAGATATCCGCTAAGGTTACAGGCCTGCCCATATTGCTTGTTACCGAATCTGAAGGACTGGCGCAAAGAGGATCATGCATCAACTTTATTATTGTTGATGACCATCTTAAGCTTGAAATCAATAAAAATAATATCGTACACAGGAACCTTGAGATTGCTTCCGAACTGTTGCAACTCGGGATTGCTGTTAAATAAAATAAATCCCAATTAATGGAACGCATTTTAACCAGGCAATTTTCTTTTTTAATTATAATAGCGGCGTTTGCATGTAATAATGCTTACAGCCAGGCAGATACTGTGAAGCTGGCTGAAACTGACGAACTAAGCTTAAAGGAACTGCTGAATGTGAAAATTGTGTCTGTATCCAAGAAATCAGAATTGCTTTTTAACGCGCCGTTATCGGCGTCCGTTGTAAGCAGGGAAGATATACGCAGGGCAGGTTGCATGTCTGTTATAGAGGCGCTAAGACTTGTACCCGGAATAATTGTACGCGAACAAAGCAATGGCAATTATGATATCCACCTCCGTGGAATGGACAATGTTCCTGTAAATGCTCCTTTTGATGTAACCTCTAATACAACCACGCTGGTAATGATTGATAACCGGCCGGTATACAGTTACCTGCTGGGAGGAACTTTTTGGGAAACATTACCCGTAGACATGAACGATCTCGAAAGAATAGAAGTGGTTAGAGGTTGCGCGGCAGCGCTGTATGGTCCCAATGCGGTGAACGGCGTAATTAATATAATTACCCGGCAAACGCAAAAGGATGGGTTATCGCTGGTAGCAAACAGCCAGCAGGGAAGTTATCATACATTCATCAACAACGCTTCCGTAGGCTATCAGGCCAATAAATTCAGCATGATAGCTTCCGGAAACTACCAGAGACGCGAGCGTACGCAAACTTCTTATTTCGAATATAACCGCAACAAGTTGCTGGATCACCCTGATTATTTAATTAGTTTTTCCAATGATACAACAACCGATATAGACGGATTATATCCTAACCCGAAACTGGCTATGGAGAAATATGCCGGCAATGTTTTTTTAAGTTATGATGCAGGAAACAAAATAAAATTTAATCTCAGTGCAGGGGCACAACACTCATGGGTACAGAGGGTATCAACAGAAAATGAGCTTACGCCTTTGTCAAACACATCCTCCAACAGCCGCTATGTCGATTTTCGCGCTAATATTAAAGACCTTTCGGCACAGGTATCTTATAACAAGGGAACACAGGAGGCAGAATTCGATTCAGGTGATAAATATGATTTCAACATGTTGGATGCCAACATAGAATATAGCTATACGCACGGTAACCTTTTGCTTAAACCGGGGTTAAGTTACCGGGATGCCATTTATGATGATACTAAATATTCTGATATTGAGCACAGGGCCGGTGTCTTCAACACCAGGGGTGAAATTATCTCCAAATCAGTTTTTTTGCGCGGCGAATACAAACTGCTCGATAACAAACTAAGATTGATTGCCGGAGCTTCAACCAATACATTCAACTATCCGGACAGCACTTACCTGGCATATAACTTTGCGGCCACCTATAAAATAAACAGCAAGCACCTGCTCAGGGCCGGATATTCAACCGCGCCGCGATCATCCAATGTCTTTGATACATACGTTGACCAGGCGTTGGTTCTGCAGCAGATTGGCGATAAGAATTTTATTGAAGTTGCTATTGTAGGAAATAAAAACCTTAAACTGCTTACCGCAAATACACTGGAAATAGGGTACCGCGGCAACATTAGCCCGCGGTTGTTTGTTGAGGTAGAATTATTTGACGTGTCGGGAAAGAATTATAGCGTTCCCGTGCAAAGCCATCCTATTATAGAAATGGATGGTGTTGACACTGTACATGAAACGCCTCATATCTTAACAAATCTTCCACTTACATTAAAGCAATACGGCATTACTGTATCGTTTGTTTACAATTCAAAGAAACTACAGTTAAAGCCTTTTGTTACCATACAGCAAACCAATACAAAAAATTATGCCCCGTTCGTAAATACACCTGATGCTAACGTTCCCGGGGCCGCGCAGCATAATATTTATTCAGGGATGGGAACAACTACAAAACTTAAAAGCACGCCGACGGTATTCGGGGGCGTTTCGGCCAATTATATACTTACAAGCAAAGTTAATATTAACATGAGCGCTTACTATTATTCTTCGCAAACATACCAGCACCTCGCAAACATTTTATTTAATGACAATGTGAGGGGTATCGATCATATTAACGCCAAATTTATTCTTAACGCCAATATTTCCTATACACCTGTAAAAAGGGTACACTTTTCTGTTAGCGCGAAAAATATATTAAATGACAAGTCGAGGGAATTTTTTCATACAGACCAGGTACCGTTTATGGCGTTTGCCGGTGTCAATTTTGATTTTTAATTGTTTAACCTGAACAACATGTACAAACAACTTATTCAACACATACTGGCTTATATTATTATAAGCATGTTTGGGTTAACCAATATGTACGGCCAAACAGATACTGCAAAGGCCAATGAACATGAAGAATTGAGCTTAAAAGATTTGCTGAACGTAAGGATTGTTTCCGTTTCCAAGAGTGCAGAGTTATTATTTGATGCGCCCTTATCTGCTTCCGTTGTAACAAAGGAAGAGATTCGCAAGTCGGGTTGTACTTCTATTATGGAAGCGTTGAGGCTGGTGCCGGGAATGATTGTCAGGGAACAGAGCAATGGAAATTATGATATTTACCTGCGTGGCATGGATAATGTTCCGCCCAACACGCCATTTGAAGGGAACTCCACCACCACGCTGGTGATGATAAATAACCGGCCTATATATAATTACCTGAAAGGCGGCACATTTTGGGAAACGCTCCCCGTAGATATCAACGATGTGGACAGGATAGAGATCGTACGCGGTCCTGCGGCCGCCCTGTACGGACCCAATGCAGTAAGCGGGGTCATAAATATTATTACACGGCAAACAAAAACAGATGGGTTATACCTTGTTGTAAATAGCCAGCGTGGAAGCTATCGTACGGCTATCAATAATGCTTCTGTAGGTTACCAGTCAAATAAGTTCAGTGCAATAGCTTCGGGGAATTACCAGGGCCGCGACCGCTTTCAAACTTCGTATTTTGAAATTTACCGGAACAAACTGGTGGATCATCCTTCCTATTTAATTGGCTTTTTGGGAGACACCGCCTTTAACGTAGATGAGAAATATCCCAGGCAGGAAATGGCTATGGAAAAATATGCCGGTAATGTTTTTGTAGGATATCATCCAACCGATAAGATAAAATTGGATGTCAATGCAGGCGCCCAGCATTCCATTGTTCAGAAAGTCTCTACCGAAAATGGAACTACACCATTATCTACTGTTGGGGCCGATAGCAAGTATATTGATGTACGGGCCGGCATACATGGGTTTTCAACACAGGTTTCGTACAATTACGGCACCCAGGCACCGGATTTTAATCCCGGAAATATATATGACTTCAACACATTTGATGCAAACCTGGAATATAACTATACAACAGGCAATCTTTCATTGAAGCCCGGTATAAGCTACAGAAGTGCTGTTTACGATGACACCAGGTATGCAGATGTTATAAAAAGAACGGGCATTTTCAATGACAAAGCAAGCATTACTACGCAATCAGCTTCGCTTCGCGGAGAATATAAAATGTTTGACCACAAGTTGAGGCTGGTAGCTGGACTTACGGCGAATAATTTCAATTTCCCCGATACAACATATTGTTCTTACGAACTGGCGGCTACCTATAAATTGAATAAAAAACATTTATTCAGGATGGTGTATTCACAGGCGTCACGTTCATCTACCATCTATGATACTTATTTGAACCAACAGGCAAATTATTTTCCCATCGGCTATCGTAAGTTCATGATGATAGAACTCCAGGGAAATAAAAATCTCCAGTTGCTTACGGCTAATATGTTTGAAATAGGCTACCGGGGCAATATTACACCCGCTATGCATATTGATGTGGAACTATTTGATATCCGATCAAAAAATTACAACAGCCTTGCCAGTCATGCTTCGGGTACGAAGCTCAGTGGTACGGATACCATATTGTTGCTGCCGCTTATTCCAACCAATCTTCCGGTTATGTTGCAACAACAGGGCATTACTGTTTCATTAACCTATAGTTCAAAAAAATTACAGGTTAAACCTTTTATAACATTTCAGCATTCAAAAATAAAAAATTATGCACCGTTCCTCAATACCCCGGATGCTACTATTACGGCGCTCGGTCCCATTAACGCGGCGCAAAATAATATCTATTCCGGCATGGGAACCTCTTCAACTGCTAAAGCAACACCAGCCGTATTTGGAGGCGCTTCTGTCAATTATGTGCCTGCCTCAAACATCAACCTGAACATGAGCGCTTATTATTACAGCAGCCAGACATATTACCATGTGAGCAACATTATATTCAATGACGGCGTGAGGGGTGTTGATCATATCAACGCCAAATTGATTATCAATGCCAGCATATCCTATGACCTGTCGAAAAGGGCGGTCTTGTTTTGCAGCGGCAAAAATATCCTGAATGATAAATCCAGGGAGTTTTTCCATTCCGACCAGGTACCTTTTATGTTACTGGCGGGATTACACTATGACCTTTAAGTATTTAAAAATAATAGAATACAAAAGATATAATACTCCAATGAAAAAATTATATACTAAAATAATATTTGCGGGTATGGCTGTTATTGCCAGTTATGGTGCTGTTTACAGCCAGGCAGATACTGCTAAACTGGAGAGCTTTAGTTTGAAAGAATTACTTTCTATGAAAGTAACAACCGCCAGTAAAACGCTACAGGAACTTGGGTTAACACCCGCCAGTATGGTACTGGTTACAAAAGAGCAGATCAAAATGCGTGGTTATCTTTCGCTGCTGGATGTTATGTATGATCTGCCGGATGTGAAAGTTGACGACAAGATATATTCCGGGATACGCAATAGTTTTACAGTTCGCGGCACGCAGGGTTCGGAAAAATTTATCATACTCCTCGATGGCATAGCAATATCATCTCCTTCGGGTGAGGCAATGCCCATAATGGAGAACTATCCCGTTCACCTGGCCGAACAGATTGAAGTTGTTTATGGCCCCGCTTCCGCACTTTATGGTGCCAATGCAGTATCCGGCGTTATCAACATCATTACAAAAAAAGCTATACCCGGAAAAGAATTGCATGCGGAGGTTTCTTCGGCTACCAGTTCAACTGGTTATACCAATTCCACGCTGTTACTTACAAAAAAACTGGGTAATGAAGCGAGCCTTATTATATCCGGGCAATACTATTACGATAAGCAACCGGATTACAGCAAATTATATAAAGACGACAGCTTAATGAGTATTTCTTCACATACTAAAGGAATATTCAATACTATATACGGACCAGTTACACCTGTAACACCTGTAACTCCAAAGTATGAAGCGCCGCTGGAAGCATATAATATATATGCGGCATTACGTTTCCAGGACTTTTCGTTTTCTTATTTCAGGAACTCCACCAGGGTACCCACTGCTTATGGAAACAACACCAGTAACGCAGTGTATAATAAGAATGTGTTTATGGAGCAGAACGTTAGCACTGCCAACGCTACTTATAAAAAATCGTTGGATAAATTAACTTCTACCACTTCTTTTACGGCCAGTGAGTATAATCTTGATCCGCAATCCAATTACAGGAACCTCTATACTGCAATGGAACCGGCATATAAATATTCTACCTGCTCTATGACGAAAATTGAAGAGCAGCTTGATTATAAAGCATCACGCAAACTGGCGTTTACCTCTGGTGCGGGTTATGAAAATTATTATTCAATTCCCCAAAGTGCTGATTTGGATGCACCTGTTGATAGAAAGGATTATATCCACGGCAGTTATCTTGGCACCATAAATCACAATGACCCGGATGGACTGGAAACCATATTTTATGCTATCAGGTATTACAATGCAGGCGCTTACTTACAGGGACAGTATTCGCCTTCAAATAAGCTTGATATTACAATGGGCGCCAGGTATGATTATAATTCGAGGTATGGCGGCTCTTTTAACCCGCGTCTAGGAATTGTTTTCAAACCGCTTGAGAAGACTACGGTCAAATTGCTATATGGAAGTGCATTTCTTGCACCTTCTCCATCCGATTCTTATGTGCAATATGGTTCATTTGATACCCAGGACTCCGGCAAAACCTATCATTCCTATTTCCTGCATTTGCCCAATCCCGGGTTGAAACCAATCCTGTCTCATAATGCTGAAATAAACATCAGGCACTACATTTCTAATAACCTAAGCGTTACACTGGATGGCTATTATACCATGCTGTCAGGGCTGCATGTATTTGCAAACGATAATACTTCAACACATTTATATAATAACCAATTCAATGGCATTCCGGTTGATTATGTGGAGGTGTTTGTAAACCAGGACAAACAAAAGAATTATGGCGGCAGCCTCCAGCTAAACTGGAAACACAATGCAGGGAATATAAAGTTTAACAGCGTACTGTCTGTGAGCTATGTAAACGGAGTAATTGAAAGCGGTGACCATATGATAAAAAAGGCAGCGCTTGATTTTATATCTCCCGTTATGGTTCATATAGGAACTGATATAAAAGCAGGGAGATTCAGCCTGGCGCCAAGACTTATTATAATGGGCGAACAGCATATCGCAGGTTTTGCAGATACTACCGGTTCTGTCAATAAGAGACAAACTATAGCTGGCTATGCTTTATTAAATGTATCGGCAAGGTATACCAGCAAAAAAGGCCTCTCTTTTTTTGCAAATGTTACCAATGCACTCAACCAGCATTACCGCAGCGTTGGGTTTAATATGGACACCAATAATAAAAACACAGAACTTTTTTACGGTCAGCCCGAAGAACCAATAAGACTGGTTGCTGGCTTTAATGTAGCTTTTTAATTATCCAATATCTAAAAAAGGGTTTATGAACATCAGCATCAAAAAAAGAATTTACATCAGTTTCTCCATACTGGTGTCATTATTTGTAATCAATGGCATTATTACCATTATTACATTAAACAGTAACAGGAAACTGGCCGTGCATCTTTCCGGTGTGGTGGATCCTTCGCTTGAGGCGATGAATGACTTTAAGAAAATGATGCTGGAGTCTAAAATGTATACCACCAACTGGGTGTTTCTACGCGCCAAGCAGGAAGACAAAGAATCATTAAAGAAAATTCATGAAAGTTCATATGGCGCCCTGAAGGCAAGATGCAGCAGCTATGCCCAGGCGTGGGACAACAGGAACTGGAAAGACACACTGAACAAGGTCTTTGCAGGCTTTGAAGAATTATTAGTTATTGAGAAAGATATTATGGGATCATTAAAGGAGTTTAAAAGCTATGATGATCCTGTTATAAAACTTGAGGCAGAGCTTAAAGTGGAAGATGAAGTACTGCCCAGGACCGCCGCATTAATGAGCACACTGGCTAATATTGATCAGTTTACACAGCATATGAGGAAGCAGGAGAATGACAATCTTGAACGTTCGTCTGTACAGTTACGGGCGCTTATTTTTGGGTTGGCTGGTATTATAATTGTTATCGGTCTGTTTCTTTCGGTTTACATGAGCCGGATTATCATTAAGCCGATCAATATAATAAGTAGTATAGTAAATGATCTCGGCAAAGGAATTATCCGTAAAACAAACGAGCAGATCAATGCAGATGAAATGGGCGTAATGATCCTTTCTGTAAACAATTTGTCGGACAAATTACAGGCAACCACTCAATTTGCACATGAAGTGGGTGCAAGAAACTTTGCCATGCCTTACCAGCCGCTTAGTGAGGCGGATACGCTTGGCAAAGCGCTCATTGCCATGCGCGACAATTTAAAAGAAAGTGAAACGGAACTGATGGAAGTTGCAGATGATCTGCATAAGAAAGACGAATTGTTACAGGCAGTTGGCATGGCTACGCATGAACTTATCAGCAACAGCAACCTGGAAGCTGCCATGGGTGAGGCCATCAGGATGCTGGGTTTGAAAATGCAGGTAAATGTGGTGAATGTATATAAGAATTTTGAAGCGCCAGGTGGCGAGATATATTCGAGCCAATTGGTAAACTGGACCATTGGTGTAAAAGAATTAAAATATAACGACCCGGAATACCAGCATATTACTAATATACCACAGGCTATGCAAGTGCTCAGTAAAAATGAGATATATGCCAGTTTAACCAGTGATATGAAAGATGAAGGATTGAAAGAAATGTTTGAAAAACGGCGGGTAAAATCACTGGCCAGTATTCCCATATTTGTAATGGAACGTTTTTGGGGATTTGTTGGCTTCACGGATTGTGAGGAAGAAAGAAAATGGACGGAAACAGAATTTTCCATACTAAAATCATTCGCGGTTACGCTCGGCTCTGCCATTGAGCGTACGCAGATGGAGCAACAGTTGATTACTGCAAAAGAAAAAGCAGAAGCGGCCAGCGTTGCAAAAAGTGAATTCATGGCCAATATGAGTCATGAGTTACGTACTCCAATGAATGGGATCATCGGGTTTACGGATCTGGTGCTAACTTCAGAACTTGAAAAGACGCAACGTGATTACCTTAAAAACGTAAGTAAGTCGGCTTACAGCTTGCTGAATATTATAAACGACATCCTTGATTTCTCAAAAATTGAAGCCGGCAGGCTCATCATTGATGAGACCACATTTAAACTGCATGAGCTGATAGAAGAAACAGTAGATATTTTATCTATTAAAGCGCAGGAGAAAGGGCTTGAGCTGGTTTGTAACTTAGATCCACAACTTCCATCGCAATTTTATGGAGATGCTGTGCGTACAAAGCAGATATTAATAAACTTATTGGGGAATGCTATTAAGTTTACCGAGAAAGGAGACATTTTCATAAATATCCAATCCGGCATTGTCTATAAGAAAGATGAAAAGGATATTCTTGATATACAGATTTCAGTAAAAGATACAGGTATTGGTATTCCTCTTGAAAAACAGCGCGCCATCTTTGAAAGCTTTACACAGGCAGATTCATCTACTACGCGTAAATACGGTGGCACCGGGCTGGGACTTACTATTTCCAAGCGATTGGCTGAATTAATGGGAGGAAATCTTACCGTGGAGAGCGAACCTGGCAAAGGCAGTAAGTTTACGTTTCACCTTTCATTACAGGTAACAAACTCGGCGCCTCCTATTACATTTGATTCAAGACCCCTGCTTAGGGAAGTATTGGTAATAGACGACAACGAAACCAATTGCAAGCTTATGAAAGGAATATTTGAATATTTACATATTCCCTGCAAAATATGCTACAGCGGACCTGATGCATTGGTAGTTATTGCACAGGCGCTTACCAAAGGAGAGGTGTTTGATCTTATTATAACCGATCACCAAATGCCGCTGATGGATGGTATTACGCTGGTAAAAGAAATGAAAAAGATGCTGGCAGGCCATATGGAACCTTTTATACTGATGCTGTCCTCATTAGAAAAAATGATGTACCAGCACGAAGCAGAAGAGATAGGTATCAACAAATTTTTATCAAAACCGGTAAAGCTGCATGAGTTGAACGATATTCTCTCTACTATTTTCCAGAGATCGTTTGATCAAAACAAGCGTACCGAAATATTGCCGACCATTGAAAAAGTTGAGGACGGTGATAAAGTAACAATTCTGGTGGTAGAAGATGAACCCATGAATATGATGCTTATTTCGGAAGTATTGCGCAAAAAAGGCGTTGAGGTTATTAAGGCAGGTAATGGACAGGAGGCGCTTGATATACTTTTAGTGCAACACCCCTCTATGATCTTTATGGACGTTAACATGCCGGTTATGGATGGATATACTACAACAGAACGAATACGGTTACTACCCGATGCCAAGAGAGACATCCCGGTTGTTGCATTAACAGCAGATGCTATGAAAGAAGACAGGGAGCGATGCCTGAGTGTAGGCATGAACGCTTATATCTCTAAACCTTTCAGACTGGAAGAAATAGAGTTGGCACTAAAGAATTATTTAAGAGCGTAGTAAAGGAAAGGCGGAGTTGGGACTTAGAAATTGAAATTGGTATTTGGCATTTAGTATTTAGTATGCAGGCCCCGGGCAGTTATTACCAGGTTATCCTGCATCCGGTATCCGGCATCAGGTATCAGGCATCTGGTATCTGGCATCCGGTATCTGCCATCCTCTCACAGTTTCAAATCTATTCTTTTACCTGTCTTGGTAGAGTGATATATCGCATCTATAATTTTTAGATCCTTCAATGCTTCTTCACCATCTACCGGCACAACAGGTTTTTTACCTTGCAACAGTATGGCGGCCATTTCATCCATCTGTACTGTTTGGTGTGTTACATGCGGATATGTTAATTCACCTTTGTTGGTACGGCCCTTAATGGGGCCATAGCCGGTTGACGGCTGCATTTCTGCAAAACCTTTTTCACCATTCAGAAAAAAGCGATCCAGGTTGTTCATATTGTAAGAAGATAAACACGATGCCACCGCTCCACTGGGGAAACCGAGTTGGAACTGAATGGTCTCATCCACGCCATCTTTAAATTTAACAGTGTCTGTTTTCGTTTCTTCGGCCAGCACCCAGGCCGGTTCTTCTCCCACCATATAACGCGAACCATTAATGGCATAGATACCTATGTCCATTAAAGAACCGCCACCAGCCAGTTGTTTATTTAAGCGCCATTGCGTAGGATCGCCAATCTTAAAACCACACAGCCCCTGGAAGAACAGCACCTTGCCCAGCTCACCGTCTTTGCGCATGCGAACTACCTCCAATGTCTTTGGCTCAAAGTGCATACGGTATCCTACCAGTAAATGCACATCGGCTTTCTTACAGGCATCAATCATTTCCTGTCCCTGTTTTGCATTAAGCGCCATTGGTTTTTCTGAAATGGCATGCTTGCCTGCTTTTGCTACACGAATAACCTGGTCGTGGTGCAGTGCATTGGGTGTAATGACATACACTACATCTATATCCGGGTTATCTTTAATGGCGTCAAAATTTTCGTAGTTATAGCAATTCTTTTCAGGAATGTTATATTTCGCGCGCCAATCGGCAACTTTGGATGGCGTACCACTTATTACACCCACCAGCTTTGCCATTTTACAATCTTTCATTGCTTCTGCTACGCGGGTGCCGTAACTGCCAAGTCCCATAATGGCCACACGCAATACGGGCCCTTCATACGGTTGATTCAATAACACGGGTGCATTACTCTTTTCCAGCGATAAAAATGGCAACGCAAAAGCGGAAGCTGTGATCTGTTGCAGGAAATGGCGGCGCGATTTCATGATAGTATGTTTTAATGGTGTAATGGAGGATAATGTTTTAGTACCCTAATATAAGATTTGTGAAGCAGTCGGGGGCCGGAAAGTCGGAAAGTCCGGAAGGAATTAGTCAATAGTCAGTGGTCAATAACGGATAGCGGGGTCGCAAATCAGTAGTAATCAGTGGTAATCCTGGTCCGGTTTGTACAATTTTGGCTGATGGGGCTTTTGTTTCTTTACAGGGTATTTCGGGCTTATAAATAATTATCTAATTTTACCCAAGGGGTATTGAAAAAGGAAATCATGACATTCAAAGAAATTCTTCCGGGCCAGCAGTTAAGACCTTATATCAAGGGCTTCTTTTACTATGAGGCTGACTCAAGCGTGAATTTTGATGATGTTGTATTTCCCAGCGGTAACATGGAAGTGATATTTAACATGGGTGATGGTCGCTGGAAAGCAAAACAGGACAGCACGTTTTATACTACGCCGCCTATTGAGCTTTGGGGACAACTCACCAGGCCACTGGCCATTCAATCTGTTGGCAAAAATATCATGCTTGGCATTCGGTTCCACCCGCATTCTGCCGCCTATTTTTTCGATGAAGATGTTTCAGCCATTAATAACGAAATCGTTCATGCGGCTGATGTGTTTGGCGCTTCCATAAAAAAAATACATGCACAGCTGTTGGCGCTTTCCGATTTAAAAGATCAGATAGCACTGGTAGAACAATACCTGTTGGACAGGTTGGTTGTTACAGAAAAAAATCATGATAAAATTAAATTTATCGGTGAGATAGCAAACAGCCTGAAGAACAATACCGACAATGAAAAGATATTGTCAGTATCCATCCGCAACAATATATCTACCCGTTACCTCAGTCAATTGTTCTCCCAATATACCGGCCTTGCGCCAAAACTGTTTCATAAGATAAACAGGTTTCAGCATAGTCTCAGTCTTATCAACAGCACAGAGCAAAAACTTACCAGCATTGCGTATGATGCAGGCTATTTTGATCAATCGCATTTTATCCGCGAATTCAAATTATTTACAGGTACAACACCTTCTTCATTCTCTGCACAGGCATTTCCTATCAGTCAACTATTGGTAAATAATTAATCTTCTCTGGCCGGAATAGCGAAGGCTGGTGAAGACACCAGCCTTGGTGTATTATTACTCATTTCTCCTTAGCCCCTGCCTACGGCGGGCAGGTCTGCGCGAGCATTACCACAAATCTCTTTTATCCTCTTTTCTCTTTTGATCCCTGCCTGCCGGCAGGCAGGCCTTAGTTTATTTCCTCCGATTTGTACAATTTTCGGCTATTCATGGAATGTAGTTTTGTATTAAATAAAACATCATTAACACACAAAAAACTATTAAAATGAATCTGCCAAAAAAAGCCGCCGACGTTCACGCAACACTTGCCAACGCATTTAATACAGGAAATGTTGACACTGTCATGAGCATGTACGACGTTGCCGGTATCATTGTTCCCGAGCCCGGCAAACCTGTTTCGGGTAAAGCAAAATTTGAGGAAGCTATCAAAGGAATACTGTCCATTAAAGGAACAATGGAAATTAAAACGGTTTATTGTTTGCAAACAGGCAACATTGCTGTAGGAAGATCTGAATGGAACATTACCGATAATGGTGAAGTAAAGATCAGCGCCAAAGGAATTGAAGTAATGAAGCAACAGGATGATGGTAGCTGGAAGATTGTAGTGGACCATGCATTCGGCGCCGAAGCCGGCATGGTAGCGTGATATCTTTTGAAGTAAGGGTGGGTCACTCTTTAAGAGTGATTCGCCTTTGCAAAGGCGCTTATTTCTTTCTTACTGCCAGCAACTCATCAATGATAAATTGTATTTCCAAAAACTGGTTGGCAAGACCTGTTATATCACGGCCAGGATTTTCTTTATCCAGACTTACCCAGCCCTCCATGAGTGTTAACGGCCCAAAATCTACACTTACATTGGGCCATTTCTTTTCAAACGGCTTGAATGCTGATCTGAAAGCTGCTGCAAATGCCCTGCTTTGAATGGCGTATCCTTTAAGTTGCCTTAATTGCAATGCATGTATGTTGTAACGCAACTTTTTTTCACTGATTGATTCATCATTCACCCAAATGGAAAAGAAAATGGATTCTTCAAACGGTTTTGCCATAGCGGTTTTATTGAGCCACGATTGTTTCTGCATTTTTAATGCAACAGATTGCAACCATACACCCACTTTACAATCTATGCTGGTTTGAAGAAGAAGCTGTTTGTCTAACTGGCCGGCATATTTTTGAAATATGTCCAGGTAGTATGTTGTATCCATTGTTGTTGTTGCGGATTTCCTTACAATTTAATTCTTTTCCAAACCACATCCTGCCCATTTCTTCTTTCCCGCATTAGCATGGTTCCTTTTTCATCGGTTACAAATAACTTTCTTCCTCTTGTATCAACGGACCTGAAGAAAATATTTTCTGTCTCGGCAAGCAACACCGTTTTTGCACGGCCGGCGCGCTGATAAAACAAGCTGTCGTTTTCAAGCAAAATGTTACAGGTGCTGCTGTCTCCAAGCTGGTATGTTCCTGTATATTTTTTTAATACGGCTGCAGGAACTTTTACAGCTGGCGGCAGTAATGGAATTTCAAAAATAACGGATGAAATCATTTGCCACAATGTGTCCGTTCTTATATATGTGTTCATAGTACTATACATGGTATGCAGCTTGTTTCCATACACATTTTCGTATTCATCCGACACATATTGTATAACCGCTGTGCTACCATAAAACACCGTTTTTGGTTTTATTATTTTTATATAACCGCTAATACCTTTTGGTAACGGATGAAAATCTGCCAGGAAAGCTCGTTTATCAAGCATTGAGCCATCTTCGGTAATAATAAAGCAGCCGGGATGCATGTATTTTTCATAATGTTCGGTTACGCCCGTGCCGATGTCATCCATGAATTGCTGTTCCATTTGTACGAGTTGCCGCGCAAACGTTACACTGTCAGCAGTAGAAATTTGTGCAAAGGCAGCAGTATTCAGCAGTAGTATGGTTGCAAGTAAAATATTTTTATGATGGTGCTTAGTCATAGGTATAACCACAATAGTGTGATTAAAAAGTACAGTATTTTCCCTGCTCTGCTTATGCACCTGTTATCAGCGGTAATCTTTTAAGGATTGCTGGTATAGAGTCGTGTTATAAAGAAAAACGCACTTCAGCCATCAATAATTTCTTCGTCATCCACGAAATCCTTAAATCCACCTGGTCTGCGATTGCAGATTGTCCTTTTGCACCAGGATTATGTCATTTTAGACAAGCGTCCTACCTGCTACCCGGATATACTTTTGTTGGGTACTGATTAATTAAACTATAAGCAATGAAATTAATTACCTGCAGCGCGCTGCTCGTCTTAATTACACTTATTATTCACGGACAAACTTTAAAAAGCAAACAAGCAATGACAAACACAGCAATTGCAAACGCCGTTAACAAGGCGGTCCAGGCAGGAGATGTGGCAATGGCATCTTCACTGGTAACAGAAAATTACGTTCAGCACACGCCGCTCATACCTGATGGCCGCAAAGGACTTGAAGGGTTGGTGCAAAAAATTAAGAACAAAGAAATACCTGCGCCGCAAATCAAAAATGTAAGAACGTTTACAGATGGCGACTTTGTGGTACTGCACCATGATGTAAACTGGCCAAACAGGAAAGCCATGTTTGAAATTTTCAGGATGAAGGACGGCCTTGCAGCAGAGCATTGGAGCGGTATTGCTGACCATCCTGAAAAAACAGCCAACGGACATTCGATGGTAGACGGAGAAACAGTTGTTACCGACCAGGCAAATACAGAAAAGAACAAGGCGTTTGCACGGGCATTTGTAGAAACTGTATTGATCAAAGGACAATTTGATAAAATACTGGATTTTTATCACCCGGATATCATTCAGCACAACCCGTTTATTGATAATACCGTACAGGGTTTGATAAAGGGTGTTGAAACATTACAGCAACAGGGATTATCTATACAAATACAGGAAATCTGGAAAGTATTTGGTGAGGGGAACTTTGTACTGGTATGCTCGGAAGGATTATTTGCAGGAAAGCCAACTGCGTTCTTTGATTTGTTTAGAACAGCTAATGGAAAGATTGTAGAACATTGGGATGTGTTGCAGGAGATACCTGCAAAACGTGCCAATAACAATGGTTTTTTTCAACCAGCGCATTAACCTGACGTATTAACACTATGATTAACTTTGAATCCATGTGATGATTCTTCACATGGATTCTTTATGGTAAAGAAAATGACAAGGCAAATAAACGTTGGTATTGTTATTTACCGCAATTGCACCTCGTCGATGGTGACAGGTTTTTGGGATATTCTTACATTGGCAAATCAACTGTACTTGCAGCAATTGGGTAAACCACTTTTTCATTTGGAACTGGTGGCTGAAACAAAGTTGCCGATAAACAGCTTTAGCGGTTTGACCTTTACGCCCCACAAAAGCATCAGGACAAAAAAACAGTTTGACCTGCTGTATGTTCCCGGGTTTATTGGCGATACTGATGGCGTGTTGACCCTGGAACAAAAAACCATTCAATGGATTACTGCGATTGTTCCTAAGAAAACCATTCTCACAGCGGCCTGTAATGGTAACTTCCTGCTTGCTGCGTCGGGGGCCTTAAAAAATAAAATGGCAACAACACACTGGAGCCTTGTTCAAAAATTTAAACAGGACTATAAAAATACAAAGCTTCAACCCGAAAAGATTATTGTTGACAATGGCGATGTAATCTCTGCCGCCGGCGTCACTTCGTATTTTAATCTTGCATTGCATTTGATACAACGCTTTACCAACACAGAGATCGCATTGGCCTGCGCCAAGATATTTTTGGTGGATGCCGGTAGAAAAATTCAAACACCGTATCAAATATTCCAGTTCTCAAAAGGACACGGCGATGCACTCATTGTTAAAACGCAGGAGTGGCTGGAAGATAATTACAGGAACAAGATATCATTGAATGAACTTTCTGCATTGGGCAATATGAGTACGAAAACATTGATAAGACGATTTAAAAAGGCAACCGGTGAAACACCGCAAATCTATTTACAAAAATTTCGTATTGAAACGGCCAAACGGTTGCTTGAATCAAAAGACATGACGTTTAATGAAGTAACCTGGGAAGTAGGATATAGTGATGTAAGCTCTTTTCACAAAGCGTTTAAAACAGAAACAGGATTAACACCCATTGATTACAGGAATAAGTTTTCGTTTGTGTAACCCATTCTACATATTCCTGGAATTGGACAAGCTCAGCCTGACAAATTGGGAATTTGGAATTGGTGGTGGTTCGCGGCGTTAACCACAAAGAGCACAAAGCGTTTACACAAAATACACTAAGAATATCCTTTGTGCCCTTAGTGTAAACCCTTTGTGCTCTTTGTGGTAAAAATTGCATCGAAGCAAAAGCCCAATACCCTATCACTAATTCCCCATTCCCGTTTTCACCGGCGCCAGTACTCCTTTGCCATCTTCTGTATGCATAAAATTGGTGTCAAGCCCATCCAGTACAATGATGCCTTGTAACGATGAATATTTGGCGGGGTCCTGTTTCCACGACCACACCAATTTACCTGCGGGATTATATTCCAGCAATTGCACACCAGATGTGCCCATTTTTGTACCATGGCCCTGCCAGTTGGTGACTATATAATTACCATTGGGTAATATTTGAAAACCTGCATAGAACTCTGAATGCACTTCTGCGGGGCCGCTAATGGTATCTGTTAGTTTTCCATTGGCATCAAACACTTGTAGGTTTGCATTATAACCGGTGCTTAATATAGTTTTCCCATTTGCTAACCGTACTGCCTGCCAAATGTGTGGCTTATCGCGGCGGCCAATGATCTTTGTCTTCCAGATAATATTACCGGCTGCATTTCCTTCAAACAATGTGTCTTCTGCGGCCACTATAAAATTTCCTTTTGGTGTTTCGCGAACAAGCCGTAAATAAGTAAAATTTCCGTAAGCGATCTGCCGTTTGATGGCGCCGCTTTTATCTACTTCTACCAGTACCACACCTTGTTTGCCCTGCCAGTTCATACCTGTTAATAATGTATTGCCATTGCGCAGCCTGTGTGCAGACAGTGTGCCGGGGAAAGAAGTAAGTTCATTTACCTTTTCACCCGTTGCAATCTTGCGTTCCTCGTAACCATTTCCGGTGCCAATCAATACACAGCCATGTCCCACCAATTGTATATCACGCCCTGCAGGTACCGGCACATACCAGTTGTTGGCGGGGTTGGCAATGTCTTCAAGGCTTAGTTGTGAAAGGCCCTCATCGCGCAATAAGAATTTTTTAGGTGTATCCTGTGCTATGGCTGGTATAATTACGGTGATATATAAAAGCAGCAGCCATATTTTCCGGTTTGTTGAAAGACTAAGCATGTTATACTTATTGTTGAATGATAAATATAGGGAAACATAAACTTAGTATAAAAATAACATATACCGCCGTTAATCCGGTAAATGCCGCAATTGGGAAAATAACTGCTGCTGTTTGTAACGGTTTTCAAAAGTTTATTGTCAGGTAATGAAAGTAGTTATAATAATCTTCCAAAAAACCATCTTATGAGCAAACAAATGTTAGTGAAAGCTTTTGCTTTTGTAGTTATAACAGGAATAATATTTACAACATCCTGTAAAAAAAATACAGGCGATGATCAGCAGCCGGTGGTACTGCACATTGATTCATTTACCCCCGCGGGCGCGGCAAAAGATTCCATTGTTGTTATTACAGGTACCAGTTTCAGTACTGTTAGCGCAGAAAATATAGTAACTATCAATGGCGCTGCTGCCACCGTTATATCAGCTACAGCTACACAACTCCAGGTAAAAGTGCCTTTGCACGCCGGCAGTGGAAAGATAAACGTAAAGGTGGCTACTCAAACAGCAACTTCTGCAACTGATTTTACTTACTTATATACGGTGAGTACTTATGCAGGCGGCACTTTTGGGTTTGCAGATGGAGCAGGTACTGCAGCAGCATTCAGGAACCCATTTGGTTTGGCAACGGATGCTTTGGGAAACGTATTTGTAGCTGATGGCGGCAACAACCGGATACGTCAAATTGCACCGTTGGCCAACGGCTTTGGAATGGTAACTACAGTTGCAGGTGATGGCACTGCAGGAAAGACCAATGGAGATGTTACCACTGCACGTTTTAATAATCCGCGTGGTCTTGCTGTAACTGCAGGTAATATTTATATAGCGGATGCAGGTAATCATATGTTGCGATGGATATCGCCAACAGGACTTGTTGCCACATTGGCCGGTACAGGTACCAAAGGACTTGTTGAAGGGCCGGGCGCTACTGCTCAATTGGCTTTTCCTACAGATGTTGTGGTGGATGCCAACAGGAATTTATACATCACAGATGGACTCAATTTCAGGATACGAAAAGTTACCACGCAATGGGACGTTAGTACGCTTGGCTCACCAGTATTTACTTTTCCTGAGTCTGTTGCAATTGATGCAGCAGGAAACCTGTATATAGCAGACGCCGATGCTGATGTCATTCGTAAAATGACCCCCCAGGGAGTTACCAGTACCATTGCAGGCAGCACCATGGGATTTACAGACGGAACCGGTGATCAGGCAAAGTTTTCTGTGCCGGAAGGAATAGCAATAGATGCTGCAGGAAATCTTTATGTAAGTGATTTAGGCAATTCGGCTATCCGTAAAATTACCCCGTTGCCTAACGGTACAGTGATGGTTAGTACACTGGCAGGTGGTAGTTGGGGAATGGCAGATGGTGTAGGCGCAGCGGCAAAATTTAAGGACCCGTCCGGAATAACGGTTGATGCTTCCGGTACTATATATCTAAGCGATTTTGGTAATTCACGTATCTGCAAAATTCAATAGTAGGGTATGGCATGCTAATGTTTAAAAAATATGTTCGATACCTGTAATGAATGTCGACAGATTGATCCATAAAAACCTTAACATGAAAAATCAATTTTTAAAGAAGGGCAACGTTTTTATTATTATACTGATTGTTGCATTTGCTGTATCGTGTAAAAAAGATAATGCGGGCTCAACTGAACTTAGTATCAACTCTTTTACTCCCGCGCGTGGCGCAAAGGATACCATCATTGTTATTACGGGCAATGCTTTCAGTGAAGATGTTGCAGGCAACATAGTAACCATAAACGGCGTTGCAGCTGCGGTGGTACATGCATCCTCCACTCAACTGGAAGTAAAAGTTCCTTTACTTGCAGGCAGTGGTAAGATAAGTGTGAAAGTAGGATCGAAGACGGTTACTGCTGTAAACGATTTTACTTACATCTATACTTTCGAGACATTGTTGGGCGGCACTTTTGGTTTTGCAGACGGAGAAGGCAGTGCTGCAGCATTTAAAAATGCGTATAGTTTAAAAACGGATGCCGCAGGAAGTATATATGTAGCAGATGGATTTAATAACCGCATACGAAAAATTGTTCCTGTAACAACAAGAGCTACGGCAGCAGCAACGCTTGCCGGTGATGGTACCGCAGGAAATACCAATGGACCAATAGCAATTGCCCGGTTTTCCAATCCGCGTGGCATTGCCACGGACGCTGCCGGTAATATTTATGTTGCTGATGCCGGTAATAATTTGATCCGGAAAATCACTCCTGCGGGAACGGTTAGCACCGTGGCAGGTAATGGTAACAGGGGGTTAGTAAATGGTGCTGCTGCCAATGCGGAATTTTCTTTTCCAACAGATCTTGTAGTTGATGCTGTTGGAAATATTTATGTAATGGATGGAAATAATTCATGTGTAAGAAAGATTACTCCACAAGGTATGGTCAGTACATTGGGTAATGCAGTGTTTCCTTATCCTCAGTCGGTAACAGTAGATGCTGATGGCAATTTGTATATAGCGGATACAGATAGTCATGTTATCCGTAAAATGACGGCGGCAGGTGTTATCAGTATCATTGCAGGTAGTAACAGGGGCTATACAGACGGAGCAGGTAATACAGCAACATTTTCTAACCCGGAAGGAATTACCATTGATGCTGCAGGCAATTTATATGTAAGCGATGTAGGAAACGCTGCTATTCGTAAAATCACCCAATCGGTCAACGGAACAGTTACCGTTAGCACCATTGCAGGCGGCAGCAGGGGAGCAGTGGATGGATTGGGCGGCGGTGCACCATTTATTGAGCCGAGTGGAATAGCAATGAATGCGGCTGGTGTTATCTATATAAGTGATTTAAGTAATTCACGCATCAGGAGAGTACAGTGAAAACACAGTAGAATAACGAACAAGGAACAAGGAATGTCGAATCACGAACGGCTTTACTTCGACATTCCTTGTTCAATATTCCTTGTTCGATATTCTTTAACCCAGTCCTTTCAGCCATTTAACCAAATCATCTTTCTTCTCCCCTGTCTTTTGTTGAATCTTTCCCCACCATTCATCGTCTTTTCCTTCCTCATAGCTGAGATCGTCATCCGTTAACGCGGCATACTTCTGTTTTAATTTTCCTTTCCATTCGTTCCACTTACCTTTTATTTCCATTTTGTCCATAACATTCATTTTAGATAATTAAATAATTAGTACAGGATAAAAACTGTGCCAGGGCAGGGGGAAGAATATCGAACAAGGAACAGATGAACAAGGAATATCGAAGTAAAAGCCATTCGAAATTCCTTGTTCCTTGTTCGATATTCATTTGTTCCTTGTTCGATATTCTCTTCCCTATCTTTGCAAGAAAAAAAGATGAAAGCATTCTTAGGCATGGGATTATTGGGCGCAAACTTTGTACGCGCTATGATAAGCAAAGGTGAACAGGTACAGGTATGGAACCGTACACCGCAAAAAGCAAAAGAACTGGAACAGTATGGTGCCAAAGCATTTGCACAAGCTACAGATGCTGTAAAGGGAGCGGATATCATTCACCTTACATTAAAAGATGATGCAGCAATAGATGAAGTACTGGCAACAGTAAAACCAGCATTGATGCCCGGCGCCATCATTATAGATCATACCACCACTTCTGCAGATGGCGCTGTTAAAAGAACAAACAACTGGAAGAAAGATGGATTTACTTATGTACATGCGCCGGTATTTATGGGACCGGAAAATGCACTACAGTCAACGGGTATTATGCTTGTGTCGGGCGACCAGGACGTTATCAATAAACTGGAACCACATTTGTCGCGCATGACAGGTAAAGTGATTAACCTTGGTAATGAAACCGGCAAGGCCGCGGGCATTAAACTGGTGGGTAATGCTTTCCTGGTAAGTTTTACTACGGGCATTGCAGATACATTATTACTTGCAAAAGCATTGCATATCCCATCATCCGACGTTGCTATGCTGCTGGACCTCTGGAATCCCGGTGCTATGGTACAAGCAAGGATTAAAAGATTGACCACCGGTAATTATGAAGATCCTTCCTGGAAATTGAACATGGCAAGAAAGGATACACAACTTTTCATCAATGCTGCAAAGGATGGTGGTACCCAACTGGCCGTATTACCTGCTATTGCTGCTTTTATGGACCAATGGATAGCAAAAGGACATGGTGATGATGACTGGACAGTAATTGCGAAAGAAGCGAGATAATAGTAGGGAAGTCCGAAAGTCCGAAAGTCCGGAAGCCGGAAAGACAAAACATTCAATGAAGTCTATCCCCTCCCTGGGAGGGGTGTAGGGGTGGGTTAATTACCGAGCAATTTCAAAAACTCTTCCTTCTTTCTTCTCGCCACATCAATCGTATCTCCATTTTGCATCACCACCTGGCCACCATCGCCACGAATATATTTCTGGATGTATTTGAGATTGACAAGATGGGAGTGGTGTATGCGATAAAACTGGTAGGGCTCCAATAAGCTTTCAAAGTCTTTTAGTAAACGGGTCACCACCATGTTCCTGCCATCCACCAAAAATATTTTTGAATAATTTGAATTTGATTCGAGCCGCAGAATATTTTTTATAGACAGGAACTCAAGTCCGTCGCCGGTAGGAACAGCAATTCTTTCTTCCTGGCTCCTGGCTGTTGCAAAAGATTGACGGAGCAATTCATATTGTTGTTTGGTCTGCAACGCATGCGATTTTACCAGGCGCTCCACCGTATGTTGCAGGTCCTTAATAGCAATGGGCTTTGTCAAATAATCAAATGCGCTGATGCGTATGGCATCTATAGCATAATGATTATAAGCAGTGGTAAAAACAATATCGAAATCATAGTGCTCCAGCTCATCCAGCATACGGAACCCATTCATGCGTGGCATTTCAATATCCAGGAAAAGCAATTCAGGATTATGTTGCCTTATCAATACAATTGCTTCTTCCGGCGATTGGGAAGTGGCCACCACTTTCAGGTCCGGGCAAAACTCCGCCACTTTTTGCTGAAGATTTTGCAGGCTGTTGTAATTATCGTCTACAATGATCGTTTTTAACGGTTCCATGTTACGTTGCTTTGATAGTGATGTCAACTCTTGTCCCGCACGGCTTGTTAGCTGCATCATACAGGTCTGTAAACACAACCGCGCCTGTTCCATTTGTTTGCCGGTTGAAAATATTGATGCGCTCTTCTGTTATTTTCAATCCTACGCTTTTGTGGTTGGGTTTGTTCCTGAGTTTATATTGCAGCGCCTGTTCCCTGCCAATGCCGTTGTCCTCTATACTGTATTTAATGTAATCATTTTCCAGTTGTGCGCTTACTGTTAATATAAGATCTTTTTCACGGCTGTGCGACAATCCATGCACAATAGCGTTTTCTACATACGGCTGAATAAGCAGGGAAGGCACACGGTAGTCTTCATGCAGCAACACAGGATCTATAATGGTGTTGTAAGTAAATTTGTTGTTAAACGAAATCTGTTCAAGATCGATATACAGTTGAAGTGCTTCCATATCTTTTGTTACCGTCACCAGCTCATCGCGGCTACTATCGAGTATCATTCTAATTAATCTTGCAAACTTATTCAGGTAATCACTGGCCATTCGCTTTTCATTCTGCATGATGAAGTTTTCAATACTGCTAAGGCTGTTAAAAATGAAATGGGGATCCATTTGCGCACGCAACGCCTGCATTTCTGTTTCAACAATGCGTTGTTTTAAAGAAGACTCGTTCCTGATGGTAGTAATGCGCCTTCTTACCAGGAAAATAATAAGCGCGGCTAATCCAATCACGGCCGGTATTCTAAACCACCACGACTGGTACCACCACGGTTCAATATCAATGTTGAGTGTATCTTCTTTTGCGTAAACGTTGCCTGCCTTGTCTTCGCCTTTTACGTGCAATACATAATGCCCGGGATTGAGCCCGTTGAAATTGATGTGCCCATTATTGTTGTTGCGAAAATCATTCATCAACGGTTCAAGCTTATAATAATACTGCATAGCCGCAGCATGGTAATAACTAAGAATAGTAAAGTCTACTGAAAAAGAATGTTGTCCCGGTGACAACGAAAGATTTTTAGATTGATCCTTTGCCAGCGGGAACACTACCGTCTTTTCATCTATGGCGGCTTCTGTTATTACAGCGGGCGGCTGGCTGCTAACGGTGTATAATTTGGCAGGATGAAAGAAAGCAAGCGCGCCTTCGAGTCCAACGGCAATATCGCCATTTTTTTTGCGGGCCATGATACCTTCAAAATCGCTACCCGGTAATCCATCCTGGCTGTTGAAGTTGATCCATTTGTTTTTTGCCACTGCATAGCACCAGATACCAGAACTGCCATTGGTCCAGATGTTGTGATAGTTATCGATACACACCCTGAACAACGAACCCATCCTTCCATTTTCGGTATAATGTTGTTCAATATTGTTTGTTGCAGGATTATATACAAACATGCCATTGCTGCTGGCGATCCATATCTTTCCCAGGTTATCTTCTTCCATGCCAAACAGCCTGGTGGATAGCAGGTGATAACTTTTTTCATTGTTGGGTTGAACGGGCTCAACGTATTCACGGGTCGCAACATATTTGGTAAGGCTTCTCCCGGCATCGCCTGCCAGGAATATTTCGCCGGCAGATGTTTTTAATGCATAATTCAACCGCGGTGCAAGATAACCGGAAGCCGTATCGTTGTAAGTTAAATGCCGCGTAAACTTTTTAGTAACCGTATTAAAAATATATAGTCCATTGGAAACGGAGCGGATTAGGATGCGATTGCTGTCGAGCGGAAGGATCGTTCTTAACTCTTCCATCCTACCCATATTTCCGGGTGCATAAAACGTTGTTGTTCCATGTGGCATATTGTATACTATGATGCCGCTGTCTGTAGTGATAAAAAGATCATTGCGGTCCTTAAAAAAATAATAGGGGCTAAGGTGCCAGCTGGGCCATTTGGCATTTAATGGATAAAGACCCTTGTAAAATTTCTTTAGGTGCATGCTGTCATCAAACACCAATGTGGACTCATACCTTTTTGTCATCCATGCCTCGTTATCATCTTCAAAATAGCTGTATAGTATAGTGGTTGTTTCACGTTCATAATTTTGTGCGCCGGGATCGGTAACAGGAAAAATATCAAACACCCTTTTTGATGTTTCCACGTAGTTAACACCGTTATTAGTAGATACCCATAAATTATTATGACTGTCTGTAAAGAGTGTAGAAAAAGAACTGCCAGTGATGGTATATGGATCGTTGCTGTTCCAGGTTATTCTTTTTATTGCTGACGAATGGTTGTTGTACAGGTAGAATCCAGCAGTTCCGTCTATCGCCACCAGCCAGCGTTGGTTGTTATAGTGCCATTCTTTTATATCGGACATGGTTATGTTTAGATCCTGTATTAATGTTCCGGCAGCAGGATCGAACCGCCACAATGTGCTGCCCCATGTCAATACCCAGAAAACACCGTTGCCGTCTTCATACATATTCCTGATAACAGCTTTCGGCAACTGACTGCTGAAGTCAAATGTGCGAACCGGTTGCAGGGTTTGCCGATGCAATTGGTAAATGCGGTTGGCGCAGAATGCCCATTCATTTCCCTTCTTGTCGGTTAATATGCTATAATATCCTTCCTGTATTATCCCGGCAAATGTAAAGGCAGGTATATCTATTTTCACGGGTTGTAATGTCATATCATCCGCTACCTTAAACATTACCGGCCCAATGCCAATCAACCATATCGTACCATCTTTTTGCTCTACAACAGTAGTGCCGCCATCATTTTTTAATTGCCATGGGGCGGTGAATTTGGCAGAATAATTTACAAAGCTGTTTTTATTGGGAAGAAAACAACTCACGCCGCCGGTAGTAACAACCCACAGACGTCCTTTCTGGTCGCAATGTATACTTTGTATATTATTAAATATAAGAGATGTGCTGTCTGCATCATCATGAAAATAATGTTTCATCCGGTAGCCTTCATAGCGGTTGAGTCCATTGTCTGTTCCGATCCAGATAAATCCCTGTTTGTCTTCTGCCACGCACGCTACTGAATTACTGCTGAGACCATCGCGGCTGGTGATATGATTGAATTGAAGATCCGGGAATGATTGACTATAGAGATTGTTGCAGTACATAAAAAGCACTGCCGGACAGATATAATATAGAAAGTATTTTCTCACTGTAGTTATTGATTACCTGCCCGCCAAAGTAGGAAAAAGCGCGGAATAAAATGATGGATACTACCCGGCTAAGGCTCCATTTGCGCCGGCGGCGGAAATTCCTGTGCAGCAGGGCGATTATATGGGTAACTGGCGGCAGGACCGTATGGTTTACATGATGGCGCACATCCGGAGCCAGTTACGCAAAACGGTGTCCCAATTACATAACCCTGCTTGACATGACTTTTGACGGCCTTTAGCTTTGCATCCCATAAACAAAAACAATCAACAACTTTATTCAATTACCAAAATCACCATTATGAATCGTTTTAAACATGTGGCAGTCGTTACTGCATTATTAACAGGATGTGTGCTGTTGCTGACAGCTTGTAAAAAATCTAATGACGTAGCACCTGCACCGCCTGCAGTGGTTACATACAAAAACAACATTGCTTATTTCTACAAACAGGACAGTGCAGATGGTATTTCATACAAAGCGTTAATGCAAGCCAATAATTGCGGTGTAACGCTGATTGACATGGCTAAGCTAAACGGCACCGACTTCAAAAAATTTAACCTCGTGGTTTTTGCCAATAACTGCTCGGATGATGCGTATGATTTTGCAAATGTTACAAACGCTATTAAAGCTGCCGGCACACCGGTATTAATGATTGGCGAAGGCGGCGGGCATTTTGGCGAGATGATCAATGCTGCTGTGAGCTGGGGCACCTCGGTAGATTTTACTTTTCCGCTGAACATGACTGTTGTTGATTCAACCAGTTCATTATATAAAAGCCCTAAGAAAATACAGGTACCAGCTAACCTTCAATTACCTATTTTTAGCCAGTCGCCCTATGGCCAGGCATTTATGCGTTCCAATTTGCTGAAGTATCCCAATGTGGAACTGATTGGCAAAGCCAATACTGCTAACGCCAATGCTTTTTCTATTACACTGGAAAATGATAAGTATTGCTTTTTTGGTTATTACAATAATGTGAGCGCCATGTCGCAAACAGGAAAGGACTTTATGGTGAACTTAACTTACTATATAGGTAAGCTCAGTTTATAAGAAGGGACAGCTAATAAATAACACAGCGTCTTGCCGCAATCATTTCTATTAATGATTGTAGCAAGGCGCTGTGGTTTTAGTAGTGTCTGTTTAATTTTTAATCATCCACTCTCACCGTTTCCATATCTGCCCGTTCTATTGTTATATTAACCGATCGGCTACCAGATGGTCTTGTACGATGTTTTACATTTTTAGGAATGGTGAATAGCTGACCGGGAAATAGTTCTACTGTTCTTTCTGCAAGGTCAATATAAATGGAGCCTTCTGTTACAAGAAAAGTTTCATCTGAATTTGGATGAAAATGCCAATAAAAAGATTGCGTCATTACACTTACTCTTATGATGTGATCATTGACAAGCGTAAGCGGAAGGTTTGTATACCCGGTTGTATTTTCCTTTACCTGTTGTTGGATATCTATTGCTATTAACGGTGACGTGCTCATATTGCAGTTGCTATTTTTACGTTGCTAAATACAAGACACGCAAATTTAGCTAAACAAGCTATCGTTAATGCAGGAATAAATGCCTCGTACATCAATGGCTACCTAACCAGTCTCTACTTTTTTTGTTTTTTTCACGTCGGGCCGTTTAAATAGAAATCCTATGTGTGGGTGTAGCCAACCTATATTATTGCGAAAATGAAACATTGGTAGTAACTATAGGCTTGTAGTCAAAAATTACCTTTATATGCGTTCCGTCGCTGGTTTCAATACTGAAATTACCTCCTAAATCATCGGTGAGCCCCTGCAGCAATTCCATACCCATTGAAGCGGCGATTTTAGAATCAAAATTAACGGGAAGCCCGCGTCCGTTATCGGCAATACTCAACAAAATCTGCGAATCTGAAATATGAGAAAGTGAAATAGTTATTTTTCCGTCTACTGTTTTTGCAAACGCATATTTAATGGCGTTTGTAATCGCCTCGTTAAGAATCAGCCCCAGTGTAATGGCAGACGCATGGTTCAATTCAATATTCTCTATCTGGAGAGCAAACCTGATGTTTTCCCTGATGGCATAGCTTTCACGGAGGTATTCAACCAGTTCATAAATGTATTCGGGCATATGAATGGTAGACAGTGTGTCGGATTGGTAAAGCTTTTGATGAATAATTGACATTGAGTGAATCCGGTGCTGACTTTCTTTTATAGCAGATAAGGCTTCTTTATTCTTAAGATAACTTGATTGTATTTCCAACAGGCTTGCAACAATATGGAAGTTATTTTTGACCCGGTGATGAATTTCTTTGATCAGCCATTCTTTATCCTTTACCAATTGTTCCAATACCTGGTTCTTTTCATTGATCTCTTTGTTTCTTCTCTGTTTGTTCCGGTATAAAATATATACTAACCCTGTTACTATCAGCATCACCAAAATACCGGCCAGCGTAATTTTTTTCATAGTATTCGACTGCTGTAATGTGGCCTCCTGCACTTTATCTTTTTCCTTCAGCAGCTCGATATTTTTATCTTTGGTTTCCAGGTCATATTGTACCTGCAGTTCCGAAAATTTCTTTGCCTTTCCCAGGTTATAGATGCTATCGTCGAGAATTCTCGATAGCTGGTATTCTTTCAACGCTTTCAGGTAATTACCTGCACTGGAATCCAGCCGGTATTGCATGCCATGCATCCTCACCGTGTTAAATATATCGGTACTATCTGCAAACAACCTGGCTTTCCTGAAATATTCCTGCGTAGTGCTTATATGGCCCAATGAGAATTGTCGACGGGCCATGTCCATGTAGCCCGAAAATATGTTGCCTTTTTCTGCAGGATCATTTTTAAGTGAATCTAAGTAAGGCTCCATTATGGCATAGTATTTTGCGCTAAGTTCATTTTGATTCACAAAAGGGTAACAATAGCCTAGTATATGTGCAATATTCATTTTGTCACTTCTTGTAACAGGTGGATATTCGCCGGCAATCTTCAAAACAAAATCGAGGGCCTGTTTTTCGCGCCCAAGTTTGGCCATATTTAAACAAACAATTGTAAACGGGCGATACCAGGTTCTCTTAGCTTTATTCAATGATTCGTGACCAATGCTTTTATCTAACCAATACAAGGCTTTTTCATGATCCTCTAAGTCGGAATATATTTGTGCCATCGCCCCATAGATAAAGCACGAAAATGCGAAATCCTGATTGGCTTCCATAATAGTAACAGCCGTTTTGGATTCCCTGAATACATCTCCCCAGTCGTCTAAATGATATTCCAGGTAGGCAAGAACGCGGTGGTTATAATGAATATGCCTGTACCCGATCAATTTCTCCAGTTCCGTTACATGCAACAGTTGTTTTTTGACGGTGTCAAGTTTGCGGAATACAAAATAGATCTCATAAATACGGGTCAACATCTCGATCTCTCCAACTGTATCCCTCAACTGGCGGAATAATTGTAGCGATTCGTTGAGATCTTTTTCTTTTTGCGCATCATTAAATCCTGCATTAGAGCCGCGGTTTGCCAGCGCCCTTGATAACATGGACCGGTTGTTGGCCTTCCTGGCAAGTTCAACCGCTTCAGTAAAACAACGCTTGCTATTTGCGACATCTTTACTTTGCAAATAATACCTGCCAAGCGCTGCCAGCGCCGCATGCTGGAAATAAATATTGTTGGTTTTACCTGCTTCCAGTTTGGCAAGCGTTAAATACAACAAAGCGCTATCGAGGTCACTTTTGTATGAACCTGATTTAAAAAGATAATAGCTGCCCTTTTTTAATAATTCTTTTGTGTAATTGCCGGGCCCGTTTACATAGTCTTCATCATAATACAGCGAATAAGGTAAATGCTCGCCTTCACTTGCCATAATAGCAGCACTGTCCATGTCCAGTTGCCCCTGCATACTAAAGTACACAAAAGAAGTAACCAACTTTAATTGAAGACGTTGTTTGGCGACTGAATATCCAAATGATGGAGATTGATCTGATTGGCCAAAGGAATGTATACCGGTTGTAAAATTACCCGCAATAAAAAGGATTAAAAATAGGTGTCCAGGTTTCATTTGCCTTTATTAAATTGGATAATGCCGTTGTTCGATAGCGCATAGGGCAGGATGATTTATTGCAGCAATCCGTTGTTGACACGCACAGGTAGTTATCTTTTTTCAATACCCAGCTTTTTCATTCTTGAGTTAAGCGTATTAACATTGATATCGAGCATTTCGGCAGCGCCGCCCTTTCCTGATATTTTCCAATTGCAGCTGTCAAGTGCTGCCAGTATATGATCGCGCTCGTTTTCTATGAGGGTTTTAAATCCGTTCTTATTGCTACTGGTTATATTAGCTGTATTTTTTGAAACAGGTATTTCCAGCGATTCAATAACAGCACCTTTCGCAAGCACAATATTTCGCTGGATGGTATTTTCTAATTCCCTGATATTACCCGGCCAATTATATTGAATGAGCCTGTCTGTAGCTTCAGCTGATAGTGCGGGAACTTCTCTTCCTTCTTCAGTGCTATACTTTTTTAAAAAATGATTGGCCAGCAGTGGGATATCTTCCTTTCTTTCTCTTAGCGGAGGCAATACTAATGGAAAGACATTGAGCCGGTAATACAGATCAATACGGAAACGTCCGGCTGCTACTTCTTCTTCCAGGTCTTTATTGGTTGCAGCAAGCACACGCACGCTAATCTTCCTGGGCTTACCTCCAATTGGTTCAATTTCTCTTTCCTGCAATACCCGGAGGAATTTTACCTGCAATTCAAGTGGCAACTCACCGATCTCGTCCAGGAAAATGGTTCCTCCGTCTGCCAACTCAAACTTCCCTTCCCTTTTAGTAACCGCTCCCGTATATGAACCTTTTTCATGGCCAAACAGATCAGATTCAATAAGATTAGCTGGCAATGTACCGCAATTTACAACAACAAATGGTTTATGACGCCTTGCAGAAACATTGTGAATGGAATGGGCAATCAATTCTTTTCCGGTTCCACTTTCGCCCAATATCAGTACGGAGGTATCTGTAGCACCAACCATTTTAGCCTGTTCAAGTATCTCGACGAATTTCCGGCTTTTACCAACGAGATGCCTGAATTCGGGAGGAAGTACAACCGGTGAAATTTTTTGTGATGATGTGGTAGTAATTTTTTCGGCTTGCCTGTTTTTGTGCAAGTACAACGCAACGTCCAGCATAATCAATACATCCTTTGCACGAAAAGGCTTTACCATAAAGCCATAAGGCTTTGTTGGCTTTGCTTCCTCCAATATCTGCCTGTTTGAATTAGCAGATAAATAAACAAAAGCCATATTTTTTTCATTCAATATTTTACCAAGGTCAATACCGGTACCTTCTCCCTGTAAAAAAATATCAACCAATACCAAATCGGGTTTTTCTTTTTCAATGACAGACAATGCTGCAGCAACTGATCGCGCAATAGAGCAAGTGGAATATCCTGCGTTGATGAGTATAACATTGAGACTCTTTGCCTCAATAAATTGATCTTCTACTATTAGGATTTTAGCTTTCACCTTAGGGCTGTTTGATACGCTTATAACGTTTATTAATCGTCAATAAATTTACAACAGTTATTTCTTCAAACCATAAAACATTCTTTTTGTAGATGCCGCTCACGATTTTTTTCAACAATTATTGATATAGCAATAATTTTTTTCAATGCTTAAAAATTAAAGTATTGCAAACCAAGTCTCTAAAATATTGGCACACCATTCGTTTCATAAGCATGCGAAGCGCAGAAACAGGAAAGTAATACATGCGCTGCAGGTACATGAGACCGGGAATAACAAAACAGTATGCAGCTTCAACGATGATCCTTACCCCAAAGAATACAATGTCGCAAGAGAACGATTATAAAGAAATGGATCAACTAACAAGAATTGATAGTATAGCTGACAGAAGCCTGCATCCCGGAATGAATGCAAAGAAAAAATATCAGCTACAGTTTAAAGCAGGGACGACAAACCTTTACCGTATTCTACTTCTTTAGAAAGCAACATCAAACCGGCCGAAATAGATCGGCAGAAATGCTAATACCGACAGGAAAAGAACGCTCTATGCCGTTTCGTCAATACAAGGGGTCAAAAGGTTTTGCCAGATGCATGTTTTGTCTGCGAAGACAGCATTAGCCCTTTAATGGAAAAAAATTACGACATGAGCATACAGCAGCCGGGAGAAATATAAACTCAATCAAATATAATCATTATGAAAAATTATGAATCACTGGTTGATGCACTGCCGGATATTAAAAGAAGAGGGTATGATGCCGACTTTGAAATGCAAACCGACTGCATCTTTTGTAAAGCGCTGGATATACAGCTGCAACCCGAGGCATTTATGGTGGATGAGTTGTACCGCTTTGAAGAAGATTCCGATCCAGGTGGCAGCAGCATACTCTATCTCATTTCATCGGTTAAAGGTATAAAAGGCTTTTTGGTAGATGCTTATGGCGTATATGCAGCAAACATAAGTTTTAACATGGCGAAGAAGCTACGGCTGCATTATGTCTGGTAAATAACAGGAAATAACATCATATCAACAACATTAACTACAATTATAAAAACATCACCCATGGCACAAATTAAGAAATCACTAAAAGCAGAAGACGACCCGCGCATATTTATGCGGGTGAGAGCTTTTCTGAAAGCGCTCAACAGCGGTACAGGTAAACCCATTGAACAACTCAGTCCTGCCGACGCGCGCGCGGTCCTTGTTGATGCACAACATTCAGTTACGGTGGATTATTCGGCGATCGAGGAAACAGAGAAAGATATTTCAAAGGACGGGATAAGTGTAAGAATACATATTGTAAAGCCACTCAACGTTGGTGCAGATGCGCCGGGTTTCATATTTATTCATGGCGGCGGATGGGTATTGGGCGATTATCCAACACATAGAAGATTAGTAAGGGATTTGGTAGTTGAAAGCGGCGCCGTGGCCATCTTCCCTGATTATACGCCTTCACCGGAAGCGCAATATCCTACAGCCATCCACCAGATTTATGCGGCAACTAAATGGGTAGCAGAACACGGTGATGAGATTGGCGTAAATGGAAAAAATATTGCTATAGCAGGAAACAGTGTAGGTGGAAACATGACTGCAGCAGTTGCATTGATGGCAAAAGAAAAAAATGGTCCACGACTTAAGTGCCAGGTGTTATTGTGGCCGGTAACAGATGCAAATTTTAATACTGGTTCTTACAAGGAGTTGGGTGAAGGAAGATTTCTTTCCAGGAATATGATGATTTGGTTTTGGGACAATTACCTGCCGGATACAAAAAAACGCAAAGAAATATTTGCTTCACCATTACAGGCAAGTGTAGAACAATTAAAAGGATTGCCACCGGCACTCATTCAAACTGCAGAAAATGATGTGCTGCGTGATGAAGGCGAGGCTTTTGCCCGCAAGCTGGATGAAGCAGGTGTTGCTGTAACGTTGATAAGATTGGGCGGCTTGATCCACGATTACGGTTTATTAAATCCACTGGCCGACATTCCCGCGGTTAAAGCTGCACTAATACAGGCCGCCGCCGGCATCAGGCATGCATTGAAAGATTAATGATAGCGGTTTGCCGGTTGTTGTTATGATGGTAACGGTATGGACACATAACAATGGTATGGCAACAACTTCCGGCGAACCAGCTATTCGCATTACGACAAGTTTAAAAAATTATACAATGAATTTTTTTCTATTACAGCCACCAATAGAAAATCCGGAAGACGTTGCCGTTATTCCGGTACCACAAACAGTAAGTAACAACGGCACAGACAACAGGATACCAGACGAGGTAATTCACCTGAAGAGCTTATCACGCATGTATACGGAGGATTGCGTTGCAGTTGGATGTCGTGAAGATCTATGGTAGCACTCCAAAACATACACGCAATGAATAAAAATATTGAAATGATGCTCGCAAAAAAGCAAGTAATGCAAATGCATAGTATACAGAGCCTGGAGTTACTTGGCGAAATAGTAGCGGATCTCAGGAGAAGGGGCTATGAGCTAAAGTTTAGAAGAGAAGCGGCTTGTCTTAACTGTATTGAATTGAGTTGCCTGGTTACGCCCGATAGTTTTAGTGTGGATGAGTGTTACCATTTTGAAGATGCTTCTAATACTGACAGGGAAAGGATGCTGTATGCCGTTTCTTCCATACAGGGGCTCAAAGGTTTTTTTGTGGATGCATGTTTAGTGTATGAAGACAATATCAGCCCCGAAATGCTACAAAAATTACAAAGAGAATAAATCAACAACATCATGAAAAATTATGAATCACTCACCGGTGCTTTAGATGATCTCAAAAAGAGAGGTTATGATGCCGATTTTGAAATGCAATCCAATTGCCTGTACTGCAGCAACCTGGATCTGCGGTTAAAGGAAGAAGAATTTCATATAGATGAAGTCTACCATTTTGAAGGAGATGCCGGCAGCAACGTTGTGGTATATGCATTCACTTCTCCTGCCGGAGTAAAAGGCACTATTGTAGACGGAGGTGATGCAATCCCGGGCAAACTGATGACGAATGGGGTTGGAAGAATAGATAGCCCGGAATAGAAATGGAAATCAGCTGGTAATAAGCCCGGCCCGAAAGGCTGCAAGCTAATAGCTAATAGCTGTCAGCAGTAACAAACCAATAGAACATTTCATTACATAACACCAAAAAAATAAATCATGAAAATTACAGTAATCGGCGGTAGCGGGCTTATTGGCTCAAAGCTCGTCAATAAGCTTCGCCAGCTTAATCACACCGTAATATCCGGTTCTCCTGCATCAGGTATCAACACCATAACAGGAGAGGGCCTTGATGAAGCATTGAAAGATGCTGCTGTTGTTGTTGATGTTTCCAATTCACCTTCCTTTGAAGACAACGCAGTAATGGAATTTTTTAGAACAGCTACAGGCAATTTGCTTAAAGCAGAAATGAAAGCGGGCGTTAAGCACCATGTTGCTTTATCCGTGGTTGGAACGGATCGTTTACCGGCAAGTGGTTATTTACGTGCAAAGCTGGCGCAGGAAGATCTGATCAAAAAATCTGGTATCTCTTATAGCATTTTGCATTCTACCCAGTTCTTTGAATTTGCTGCCAGCATAGCAAACGCGGGAACAAGAGGTGAAGAAGTTCATATTTCAACGGGCGCCATACAGCCAATTGCCTCTGACGAAGTAGTGGATGCATTACTCGATGTTGTATTGGGCCCCCCATTAAACGGTATTGCTGAAGTAGCTGGTCCCGTTCGCATGCCCATGAGTGAATTTATTCGCTATTACCTGGATGTAACTGAAGATGCAAGACAATTGGTGGAGGATAAGCATGCGCTTTATTATGGTACAGAAATAAATGATGAATTGGTTCCCGGAAAAAATCCACGTCTTGGAAAGATCAAATATGAAGACTGGTTCAATAAGCAACTTGTCAGCAAATAATCCATACAACTTTTATTGAAATATTTTAAACACTGCCTTCGTAACGGAGACGACGGGTGTCAGTTCGTTGAGGCGGCTGTAAAGGGCGTGCACTTTCCACCCGTTCGTGCACGGGACAACCAACGTCGGCGCGGTGTCCCCGCGACAACCGATCAGCAACACAACGATGCGGCAGGCAGCAGGTTTATTTTTTAACAACAAAAAGGATTAACATGAACACAAATCCTTCTCAAAAAGAAAACGCCGGCAATGACAGGCCTTCTGAAGAGATACAGGAAAGCATTTATCCACATCAGCAAGAGATAAACGCCACTGATGGAAGTGAATTCCTGGATGATCGTATACGCATGAAGGATCAGCCACTGGTGCAAATAAGCAAAACAGAAAATGGATGATCGTTTTCAAATTCTTGTCACGACAAAGCATTTTTAACACACAAAAACTACATGTTATGTTTACTATCAAACAATTTAATTCAATGGCATTACTGGTAGCGCTAAGCATATGTTCGCTACATGCAACATCGCAATCCAAAGTAAAAGGAATAAAAAATATCGTATTGGTACACGGCGCCTTTGCTGACGGCAGCAGTTGGGGTAAAGTTGTTGCACAATTGCAGTCAAAAGGTTACAACGTTATTGCTGTTCAAAATCCCCTCACCTCATTTGCTGATGATGTTGCTGCTACTAAGCGGGCCATCGCTCAAATGAATGGTCCGGTGCTATTGGTGGCGCACTCCTATGGTGGAATGGTGATTTCAGAAGCAGGAAAAGATCCAAAAGTGGCCGGGTTACTCTATGTTGCTGCATTGGTTCCTGAAGAAGGGCAAAACGTTAGCGACGTTAATGCCGCCATGCCTACAACAGGGGTAGAACGGGAGTTCAAACTTAGTCCTGAAGGCTTTTTGTCTTTGTCGCTGAAAGCAGTCAACGAATCTTTCGCACAGGATGCGCCGTCTGAAGAAAGGAAAGTAATATTTGCCACACAAGTAACATGGGCCGCTTCAGCCACACAGCAAAAAGTGTACAGCCCTGCGTGGAAAACCAAACCCACCTGGTATATCGTTGCTGCAAAAGATGGAATGATCAATCCCGACCTGGAACGATTTAAGGCAAGGTTAATCAAAGCATCTACGATCGAACTTCAATCAGGCCATGTGCCCATGGTTACTGCACCAAAAAAAGTAACAGACTTCATTGTTGTAGCAGCACAAAAGTTATAATGGCAACTTATTTGGATGCCTTTGAACCGGACAAAGGCATCCTTACAGGTTTTTAAAAAGAACACAATATTACAAGCATCCATAAAACCAGGTTATATGTTACCAATTGGAACAACTGCACCCAATTTTGAACTTTATTCAACGCCAGATCAAAAACTGGGACTACATGAAATGAGCAATAAAAAAATTGTGCTGGCATTTTATCCCGCAGACTGGAGCCCGGTATGCGACGACCAGATGACATTGTATAATGAAATGGGAAAATACTTTGCGCAACACAATGCACTGGTGATAGGCGTTTCGGTAGACAGTAAATGGAGTCATTTGGCTTTTGCTGATCATCGAAAGTTCCATTTTCCCTTGCTGTCGGATTTTGAACCGAAAGGTGAAGTAGCAAGATTGTACGGGGTGTTTGACGCCAAAACGGGGGAATGTAAGAGGGCGCTGTATGTAATTGATGAAAATAAAATTATCCGGTGGAATTATCTGTCACCTGTTGGACTCAACCCCGGCGCGGACGGAATATTGAATGCACTGGAAGAAATTGATAACTTAAAAACGGTAAACCAATGAAACAGTTAAAACCATTTGTAAACAGCAACGACCATATTTTTGGAAATCCTGTTGCCTGGCTTGAGTTGGTGGAGTACGGCGATTATGAATGTCCGTATTGCGGCCGGGCTTATCCCATCGTAAAAAATATTCAGCATCACATAGGTGGCGAAATGAGATTTGTCTTCAGGAATTTTCCGTTATCAAAAATTCATCCGCATGCATTTGCGGCTGCCGTTGCAGCAGAAGCCGCCAGTTTGCAAAACAAGTTTTGGGAAATGCACGACATTATTTTCCAAAACCAACAATTGCTGGATGACAGGCATATTTTTCTTTTTGCAGAAAACATTGGCCTGAACCTGGAGCGATTCAAAAATGATATACAACAAAAGCAATTAATGGAAAAAGTGGATGATGATTTTGAAAGTGGCATCAGGAGCGGCGTAAGCGGAACGCCAACATTTTTTATCAATGGAAACAAATATGAAGGCGAATGGACGGAGAACAGGTTGCTTCAGCACCTGGTTGGTTTGTTGAGTAATGAATACCGGGACAAGGTGCAAATTTTTTAAAAACTTAACTGATTAAAAATGCATGCCGGGAAATCATATAAAATTGCTGAGTTTCTTTATTGGACGCGCAGAAGCATATTGTGGCTATTGTTATTGGGTGCCATTCCAACAGTGCTGTACCAGGTGTTTGATTTGAAGTGGTTAACCATTCCATGGCCGGTTGCCGCGCTGCTTGGTACAGCTACCGCATTTATTGTTGGATTTAAAAATGTGCAAACGTATAACCGTACATGGGAAGCAAGACAGGTATGGGGAGCTGCCATAAGCGCCAGCCGCTCGTGGGCAATGATGTGCAGGGATTTTATTGAAGATACCGCAAAGGCAAAGGCAATTATTTATCGTCATATCGCCTGGCTTACGGCATTGCGGTACCAGCTCAGGGCAAGCCGGAGTTGGGAAACAATTAATAAGTCGTATAATAATGAGTATAAGAAATTGTATGTTATTCCTGAGAACGAAACACATCTTGAAGATGAATTATTAAAATATATAACAAAAGAAGAACTGGAAAAGATCAGGTCAACAAATAATATCGCCACTCAATTGCTGAGTTTGCAGAGTAATGCGTTGAAGCGACTGTATGACGATGGCTTGCTTGATAATTTCCGGTTTATGGGAATGCATAATATGTTAAGCGAGTTTTCGGGTCACCAGGGGAAAAACGAAAGGATCAAAAACTTTCCATACCCGCGTCAATACGCAACCATCAATAATATTTTCGTAAAACTTTTCTGCCTGTTGCTTCCATTTGCACTGCTGGAAGAATTTAGTCATCTCAATAATATTGTTCCCGGGGCGTGGAAAGGGTATATGGCATGGATGGTTATTCCGTTTAGTATGTTGATATCATGGATATATACTTCGCTGGACCAGGTGGGTGAAAGCACAGAGAATCCATTTGAAGGCAGCGCCAATGATGTGCCGATATCGCAGATGAGCCGTGCTGTAGAAATAGATATCAGGGAGATGCTGGGAGAGACAGATTTGCCACCGGTGCTGCGGCCAATCAATGATATCATTTTATAAAAGATACCGGCTGTTATAAATTATTGCCCTATTGTTTTTAAAAACTCTTCTTTCTTTCTCCGGGATACATCTATATAAGTGCCGTTTTGTAATTCAATCTGTCCGCCGTCACCTTTAATATAGCGTTTAATGTAATTGAGATTGATAAGGTAGGAGTGATGCGTTCTAAAAAAGATATCGGCCGGTAACAGCTCTTCAAATTCTTTTAATGTTTTAGAAGCTGTAATTTTTGTTTTATTTGTTAAGTAGATATTGGTGTAGTTGCTGTTGGCTTCCAGGTATATGATGTTATTGATATCGTAAAACATTAAACCATCCAACGTAGGTATGGCCAATTTGGATAATTGTTTCCTTGGTTGCTGCATATGTTGGGTCAGCAGTTCCACTTGTCTTTTGGTTTGATTATTTTCTGTAGCAACTACATTGGCTATGGCCGTTTTAAGTTCTTCAATATCGATAGGCTTTAGCAGGTAATCAAAAGCTGCATACCGGATGGCCTTTATAGCATACTGGTCGTAGGCGGTAGTGAAAATAATATGGAATTTTTTTTCCGGAAGTTCATTCAGCATTTCAAAACCATTCATCCGGGGCATTTCAATATCCAGGAAGATCAATTGTGGATTATGGTGCTGTATCTGCAACAATGCCTCTTTCCCATTGGCAGCTTCGGCAACTACTGCTACCTCCGGGCAATAAGCGGAAAGTTTTTCTCTTAGCGCCAGCCGTCCTTTTGCTTCGTCATCAATAATTAAAGCGCTTATCATGTTAGATAATGTTTAAGTTAACAATCACCTGTGTGCCGGCGGGGTTTTCGTTATTGCCCATATCGTTTACCTGTACGGATGCTATTTCTTCTTTGTTAAACAGCTTTATCCGGTCATAGCTCATCTGCATGCCATAGTGCGTTTCTTTGTTTTGTATAATTTTTCCGGCTGCAACCCGTCCAATTCCATTATCGGTAATGATATACTGTATTTTGTCGTTCACTTTTTTTACGCTGATGGTAAGAACGCCATCATTGCCATCTCTATTCTTAAGCCCGTGTAAAATAGCGTTCTCCACGTAAGGTTGTATGATTAGCGGCGGCACCTTATAGTCGCTGTCCGGTAATTCAGCATCTATATCAAAGATCGGTTTAAATTTATTTTCGTTCCGCAATTCTTCCAGCGCAATGTAGAGTTTTAATGTTTCCATATCCTTGCCAAACGGCACTGTATTTTGCTTACTGCTGTCCAGGATATTTCGTATTAGCCTGGCAAATTTATTCAGGTAAACGGTGGCATTGTATTTATCGTTGCTGTGTATCAGCGCATCAATACTGTTGATACAATTAAATATAAAATGCGGGTTCATTTGGCTACGCAATGCTTCCAGCTTAGCGGTTGAAAGCAATTCGTTCATGCTGTACATTTCAATCTGTGTTCGCCGGAGCGATTGTTCGGCTTCTATCGATTTAATTTTGGTGGCCGCCAATGTTGCGATGGTACTCAGTATTTGCAGGTGCTGATGGGTAAAGAAATGCTTTTCATGATGTTCACTGTCTATCACGCCTATCAATTCGTTATTGTAAATTACCGGAACGGTTATTTCACTCAGCCTTGTCATTTCATCTGGCCTGTAGCGGCTATCTTTAGAAGTATCGGGTATTAATACCGGCTCTTTCGTTTGCATTACATAACCCACCACGCCCTGCCCGGGCAATACATCAAAAGGTTGTTTGTTGATTTCCTCTACCGAACCTTTAGGACCAAAACCAGCCTTCTGTATCATCCTGGATTTATTTTCATCCCATAAATACATCATGCAGTCAACAAACCCCAACCGGCCAATCAGGTTTTTAGCCACGTCCCATAATACATCTTCCACCGTGGTTTTATCAATTAATGAAGAGGAGAAGTAATTGATGATCTGTTCCATCTCCAGTTTACTTTTATATTGCCCGGCATTTAACTGTTGCACTTTTAGTTTTTCCGCTTCTATTGCCTTGATGCTTTTTTCGCGTCCTTTTATAAATAAAAAAATCAACAAAAGAAATATGAATGCTACCATGGAAATAAACCACCATGTTTTCCAAAAAGGAGGAGTGATGATTATTTTGAAGGAAGTAGTTTGCCCTGTGCGGTTGCTGTTTTCTGCTTTTACATCAAAGATAAATTCACCGGGCTGGAGGTCCGTATAACTGGCAAAACGTTTTGTTCCACCATTTACCCAATCTTTATCCACGCCCCGCAGGCGGTAATAATAATTGGTTTGTTGCTGACCGGAAAAATTGAGCGCAGCAAATTCAATGGTAAAAAAATTCTCTTTATAAGAGAGCCGGACAGGTTTGTTTTCAAACAACAGTGAATCTATAAATATGGGCTTGTCAAAAATATTGAACCCCGTTATTTCTATTTTTTGCTGCCCGTAGTCCGGATATTCGGGTTTAAGCGGAAAGAAACTAATGGCTTCATCAGTTGTAAAGGTGAGCCACTGACCATCCTGCAACGGATAAAATTTATGTGCTAAAAAGGAAGAATTGACAACGCCGCGTTCCATGCTGTAAGGAAACAGTTTCTTTTCTGCGTAGTTAAATTTGTACAGGCCATAAGTGGTGGTGAACCATAAATAGCCCGCGCTGTCTTTCTTTATAGCGTAAATGATGTTGGATGGCAGACCATCGGATATACCTATATGAGAAAACGTCCTGGTTTTTTTATTGAAGAAATTAATTCCGCCATAGGTGGTTGCTATAACCAAAGTGCTATCGTTGTATTCTTCCAGGCCCTCACAGGTTTTGGCGGAAATACTTGTTGCATTGTTCTTGCCGGGTAGCCACGTATTGCTATAAACTCTTTTTGTAAGATCGAATTGTTTAAACCCGGCTTCTGTACTTACCCAGCATTGTTGTGACTGATCGATCAATATATTAATTACCGGTCCCGCTATTTTTGAGCTGTCCTGTAAGCCTGTACCATAAGCAAAAAATCGTTGTTGACTGTGATCCCATTTGGTAATCTTTCCATTGTGCAGGCCAAACCATATATTGGCATTACCATCTTTTTCCATACAGCGAATAGTATATCCCTGCATTTCCGGCGGATGCAGGGTTTCAATTGCACCGGTAACAATATTATAATGCAGCAGGTATCCATGCTGGCAACCAATCCACAGTGTTGTGTCATTTACCTGTAAAAAACTCCATACAAAATTCTTCTCCAGGGGACCGTTAAGCAGTATATTTTTTTTGAAGTTGAAGCGGCTATCATATACCGCAATGCCGCCACCCCAGGTTCCAATAAACATATCGCCATTGGTTGCCTGTATAAAACTGATTATTTCACTTTTTCTCACAGACAAAGGATTGTTGTCCTCGTGACGGATAGATCTCAGGTATTGCCGGTAGGGATTAAAAACACTGATGCCCTGGTCCGTACCGACCCAGATATTTTGTTCCCTGTCCTGCAGAAGGCTGTATATTTTATGACGGTACCGGATTCCTTCACTGTCCTTTTCGCCGGCAATACAATAATCAAAATCATCTTTTGCTGCGTTATACCGCAACAGGCCGGCATATTCTGTTCCAATCCATATTGTGTGATGATCATCTTCCAGCATACTGTTAATAAGGGGTACGCCGGCGGCCACGGCATTGCTGTCCTCGTTTTTTTTGATAGTGGTTAAAGAATAGGTGTTAAGTTTTTTTGTTGCGGCATCGTATTTATACAACAGGTTACCCCAGGTAGTGACCCAGATGTTTTGCCGGCTGTCTCTCATAATAAACCGGAAAAGATTTTCTCTTGTTCCATGCAATGCCGGTTGCAATAAGGGATGCCCTGCAGGATTAAAGTTATCGGACCAAACCTTATTGGCTTTTTTGTCGAATAAATACAATTGAACGCCTGTTGAAACCCATGTATTATTGCCGGTGCTGTCTGTCATAAAAAAGGAAGCTTCGTGGGTATTGCCGGGAAAAACGTTTAATTGATACCGGATATACTTTTTTGTAACACTATCATAACGATAGGCAGCATAGCGGCCCATTAACCAGCGTTCATTGTTTATTCCATTGTAGGGTTCCAATCTAAACGAAGTATCCTTTAGCAACGCTTCTTCATCATAAACGGTAAAAATATTTTTACCCAACTCCATTTTTTCAATATTAAAAGCATTGGTTACCCACAGCAGGTTATTTTTTTTATCGGCATATATAGCGGCGCCATAGGTAAATCCTGCAGCCGGGCTATTCAGCATTTCAGAATAGTAGGTAAAACGTGCGCCGTCGTATCGCTGCAAGCCGTTGGGAGTAGCTACCCATATAAACCCTTTGCCATCCTGTGCAATAGAAAGCACGTCGTTGTGTAATAGGCCATCTGACTGGTTAATATGATGGAAGAAATAATGTATGCTTTCCTGTGCTTTTATAGATGGTGCCAAAAAAAAGGTAAGCGCTAACGATATGGTGAGACGAAAATGGCACATGTATTAAAGTTACCGGATGTTTTTGGAATGGGAGTTGGATATGAGTTAGCAACGGCATCATTCATTCTAACGCGCCGTTAAGAGCCTACTAACCACTAATTATTATCTGCTGGCTATTTTGATAAAGTAAAAATATCGACTGTTTTAAAATATGTTGTTGATGTATTTCCCCCCGCGAACAATATTTTATTTCCTGCAGCGCCGCCAGTCAAAAAATACCTGGCGTCATTGAGTGAGGAAATGGTCCATGTATTGGTAGATACATCGTATATATCAACAGTTTTGGAACCTATCCCAACTTCAAGATACCCACCCCCGGCAAAAACAATTTTATTTCCTGCCGCTGAGGCAGACAGGGCAGCTCTTGTCTCACTTAGTTGGGAAGTGGTCCATGTATTGGTGGATACATCATAGATATCAACCGTTTTCGAAGATCCTGCATTATATCCTCCTGCAAATAAAATTTTATTTCCTGCAGCCGCGGCGGCCATATTAGTTCTTCCAACACTGAGTTGGGCAGTGGTCCATATATTGGTGGACACATCGTAGATGTCAACGGTCCTGGAAACTCCCGATGCAGCATATCCACCGGCAAAAAAGATTTTATTTCCCACCGTAGCAGCAGACAAATCACTCCTTCCTTCACTAAGCTTGGTAATGGACCATGTATTAGAGGATACATCGTATATATCAACGGTTTTGGATACTCCTACTCCTACGATATACCCTCCTGCAAAAAGGATTTTATTTCCTGCGGCAGCGGCAGACAAACCAAATCTTGCCTCACTAAGCAGCGAGGTGGTCCATACGTTGGTGGATACATCGTAAATGTCTACTGTTTTAGAATGTGTCCCATTAAATCCTCCCGCAAACAACATTTTATTTCCCGCGGCAGCGGCAGATAAAGCATCCCGGGCCTCACTAAGTTGCGCAGTGGTCCACGTATTACCGGGCACGTCATATATGTCGACAGTTTTAGAATACGTTGGCCCATTGCTTCCACCGGCAAAAACGATTTTATTTCCTGCAGCAGCGGCAGACAGATAGGACCGGGCCTCAGAAAGAGAAGTAGCACCTGTGTGTTCAATTTTTGTATAGGAAGTAGTTGTATTATCGGAGTTGCTTTTTTTACAGCCTGCAGTGCAGCATAAAACGACGAATAAGAAAATAACTGGTTTCATAATAAGTTATTTGAATAAATAATGTATGCTTTATTGTTTCGTTGCTTCCCATGATAAATCGGCATAAGCAATTACTTTGATAGGGTGAAAATGTCGACCGTCTTAAACCATGTTGATGAGCCATATCCGCCGGCAAACAATATTTTGTTTCCTGCAGTACCGCCAGCTAAAAAAAATCTTGCTTCATTAAGTGACGAACTGGTCCATGTATTGGTAGACACATCGTATATGTCAACTGTTTTGGAACCAAATGCAAAACCGGTATTTCCACCTCCTGCAAAAACTATCTTATCTCCGGCGGCTGCGGCAGAAAGACCGGCCCTTGCTTCGCTCAGTTGGGAAGTGGTCCATGTATTGGTGGATGCATCGTAGATATCAACGGTTTTCAAAGAAACTGCGTCATATCCTCCCGCAAATAAGATTTTGTTACCTGCAGCTGCGGCGGCCAGGTAACCTCTTGCAACGCTGAGCTTCGCAGTGGTCCATGTATTGGTGGACACATCATAGATGTCAACGGTTTTGGAAACTCCCGATGTACTATATCCGCCTGCAAAAAAGATTTTATTGCCTACGGCAGCAGCAGCTAATTCCTCTCTTGCTTCACTAAGGTGGGCAACGGTCCATGTACTGGTGGATATGTCGTATATGTCAACCGTTTTGGACTGTGCCACGTTACGGCCTCCTGCAAAAAGAATTTTATTCCCCGCGGCAGCAGCAGATAAATTACCTCTTCCTTCACTAAGTAAGGCGCCGGTCCATGTATTAGTAGATACATCGTAGACGTCGGCTGTTTTGGAATAGGTTGTTCCATTAAATCCTCCCGCAAACACCATTTTATTTCCCGCCGCTGCGGCAGCTAAACCACTCCGGGCTTCACTCAGCTGGGCCGTGGTCCATGTATTGCCGGGCACATCATATATGTCAACTGTTTTTAAATACGCTGTTCCATTGTTCCCTCCTCCAAAGACAATTTTATTTCCTGCGGCAGCGGCAGACAGAAGGGTACGGGCCTCAGAAAAAAAAGTTGCACCTGTGTATTCAATTTTTGTATAGGCAGCAGTCGTATTATCGGAGGTACTTTTTTTGCAGCCTGCAATACAACATACAATGACGAACGATAAAATAATTGGTTTCATAATAAATTGCCTGAATGGTGCATAAATGCTTTTTCATTTTTTTATTGTTTCGTTAGCTGCCATATATAGCCAGCATTATCAATGCAACCTTTCATTTTACTACTGGAAATGATAATTCCAAAGAAAGCTGTGCTGATACGAATAACCGTATTGGAAGAGGACCTTGTGTAAGTGTATGTTTTGACCGGTATATTTTCCACGTTCACTATTACTTGCATACCAGGCTTAAAACTAAGTTGCAATGCTTTTGTTGAAGGATAGTCTATTGTACCACTCCATGTGGTATTATCAAGAGAACTATTACTACTATTTGCGATTAGCCCGCCGCTTATGATGTCAGAAGCAGTTGAATTGTCTTTTATATTTACCAATTCGTCATTCTCTGAAATATCTGCTTTTATTTCCAGGTTGTTTCCATCAAAAGTAATAGTAAGCGCCTTGCCATCTAACGCCCAATGACCGGGATTATCTCCTGGCAGCTGACTCCAGTTTAAACTGTTGCCTGTATTAAAATGTACACTGTAAGGTTCCTGTGGTTTACCGGTATAGGCAAGCATGCCCCACCATGTTTTATCTTTAACGGAAGCGGCGTAATCTTTGCCAGCTGCTGTGCTGTCTTTTTTACAACTGAATGAAATAGCAGTAGAGAGCAGTACAAGAAGTATTATGCATAAACGTGTTTTCATTTTTACCTGGTTAGTCACTGTATTTGCAATATCAACCATTCAATAAGCCATGTAAAGCCAGGTTGAGCCAGTCCCAGAAATGGGTGAGCAAGTGGCAGGAAGGTGAGTGGGGAGTAGCGAGTGGTGAGTGGGTGTAGGTGGATATAAAGATGGTCATTGACCGGAATTGAGATCGCGAATAAATTTTAAAGCCCTGTCGGCTGAATTATTCAGACGAACAGGCCTTTAGAATAACGGTGAACAATTTATAGTTGCTATAGCGGGAACTATTTATTCCGGGAAACCTTTGCCCTCTTCGATTAGATGTAACAGACTGTCTTTAATATGATGTGTCCATCCGGGTTTGCATTCCTCATAGCATTCGCTGTCCGGAGTTATTCCCTTATGAACAAAATCGATCTGCGTTTTTCCGCTTTTGGCAGTGAGCGTCCATATAACCTCCGTGTTTTTCCACTCTTTTTTATCTTTTATCCAGTGAAGATTGCAGTCGGTTACCAGCCACGTGATTTTTTTATCCGGGATAACTTCTGAAATTTTAAAATCCACATACGTATCTCCGAAATACACAGAGAACTCATCATGTAGCTTACCAGCTTTGCCTTTGAAATTGTTGGCCCACCATAAATTGACCTGGCTAATCTTTTTCAAAGATTCGCTTGCCGAAGCTTTTACCGTAATGCTATAGCTGAAGTCTTTTTGCTGTTTCATCTTTTAAGTTTAATTATGCTTCTTTCTTTTTATCCCACTCTGCCTGGAACCACTTGAACCACTTTTCGCGGTCCTCTTGTGTATGATGGGGTTCAACATCATCTCTCGCATCTGTTTATGCGCTTCGTCTGTTGAACTGGCAACGTGTTTGCTGCATTGGGTTGCAACATCCATGGGCGTCTCTCCTGAAAATTCCATATCACATCCACCTTCATTATTCATAATCTCCTTACAGGTAAACTTTTTCATGCGTTTTAATTTGCATCAGTTAATAAAAAAATCCTTTGGTTTAATTGAAATTGCCTGACTATATTATTTCGTGGTGTTGCTATTAATAAAATTGAAGAGCCGCTCTTTAATAAGAAAATCCCATCCTTTTCTGCAATTGTCATAACATTCCTTTCCCGGAAAAAGGCCAACATGCGTAAATTGAAGAACCGTTTTACCAGCCCTGGCACTTATCTCAAAAATCATTGTGGTGTTTGTCCATTCAGTTTTGTCTTTTTTAAGCCAGTTGAGGGTACAGTCTGTTACCAGCCATACAACTTTTTTACCTGGAACAACTTCAATCAATTGTTGTTTTGAGTAGTGCCTGTCCCCGGACCTGATGATAAATTCATCATGGAGTTTTGTGCTTTGTCCTTCGAATATTGTTTTTTGCCCCGAAAGGGCCTCACCTGCGTCTTTTGCCCACCAATTGGCAACATCATTGACATGAGTAAAAACATGCATGCCCGGTGCAACAACCTCGATGGTGGCGGTGTAATGTTGATTGTCCATTTTATACAATAAATGTTGTTACAGTTGAAAATGCGCCTTATCATAAGTGATAAAGTTGAACAGGTAATCTTTAATAACTGTTGTCCAACCCTGCTCACACATTTCGTAACATTCCTTTTCAGGCACCAGTCCTTCGTGTGTAAAGTGAAGAACAGTTTTGCCGCCTTTGGTGGTTATCTCAAAAATCATCTTTGTGTTTGTCCATTCATGCTGATCATTTTTTAGCCAATGCAATGTACTTTCGGTAACAAGCCAAACGATTTTTTTACCGGGGACAACTTCAACCAATTGCTGTTTTGAATAATGGGCGCCGGGGTGGTGAATGATAAATTCATCATTCAAATTTTTACTGCTCCCAGCCAGGTCCTTGCCGCCCCACCATTTTGCAACATGATTGGTGATAGCATTGAAAACGGCTTGAGGAGATTTCGAAATTTCTATTGTTACTGTGAAACTTTTAGTTACCATTTTAAGTTATATTTTATTTCTCCTTTCCATTAACGATAAAGTTGTAAAACATCTCTTTAATGCACATGTCGCATATGTGGACCAGCCTGTCAGACTCGTTTTCAAGAACAACACCATCATAAGTAAATGTTAGCAGCGTACTTTTTCCCAGGGGAGTTAATTCAAAAATCATTTTTGTCCCTGTCCAGTCAAAGTTGTCTGTTTTGCGCATGCTTTCAGTGGTGAGCCATACAAGTTTTTTGTTTGGCACAAATTCAATCACTTTATTTTTTGAATAATGTGAATCTCCTATAGTAAATGTAAATTCACTATTAGGCTTGATGTCTTTTCCCTCGAAATCTTCTGGCCACCATTTCGAAAGATTAATGACATGATTAAAGACATCATCCGGTGACTTTGCAACTTCAATAGCTACTGTATATTGTTGTTTTTTCATTACTGGTTGATTGTTTTAAGGATGTCTTCAAAAGGTGAAATGGTATCATAGACCGGCTTATTCTCTACTATCATGAAATGTTCCCCTTTGAGCTGGCCCGGATTAAATTGCTCTTTGTAATAGTCGCCCGCGGAAAACGCAGCAGTTACCTGTTCACCCTTGGTTTCTTTTACATCAATGAAGAAAAATCCAACAGGATAGTCGGGTAGTGGATCATGCTTAAAATATATTAGCCCTTCATATTTTCTTTCACCATTTGAAATATTTGCAAAGATGCCGGTACCCGGGAGCCCTTTACCTTCCATCATTAATTTGTATAAGCTTTCTTTTGTATAAAAATCCCATCCTTTTTCACAGTCGGAATAGCATTCAATTCCCGGAAATAGTCCCACATGGGTCATGCTAATCTCTGTTGAGTGACCCTTTGATGAAACTTCCCACACTATTGAAGTACCGTTCCATTGATTTTTATTGTTAAATAAAGGAAGGTAGCAATCTTCTATCTGCCATATTATTTTCTTGTCGGCGATATATTCAACAATTTGAATGATGGCAAAGGTTTTTCCAAACCGCACCGTAAAACGATCATGAAACTGTTTTGAGTGACCGGTAAAATTTGTTGCCCACCATCCGCGGGCATTGCTAATGCTTTTGATCGCTTGCTGCGGTGTAACATCTACACTGATCCTGCTGTTATAATTTTGTTGGTTCATTTTTGGTGATTCTTTCGTTGATTATTAGCCAAAGCTACTGACGTATACGGATATGCCTGGTTGCCGCTGGCGACAACTTTGGGGTATAATGCGCCATTTATTTTTCTATATATTTATAATAAAATAATAGTTGATGAAACATATTTCAATTCTTGTTCCGCCGGGTGAAATGACTTTTAGCAGTGTGGTTGGACCTTATGAGATATTTACAAAGCTCAATGCGCACTTGTTGAGAATAGGAAAAAAGCCCGCATTTAAAGTTGTGCTGGTTGGCAATTCAAAAAAAGTGTATGTGTATGAAGGGCTGTTTACTATTCAACCAAACGTTGGTTTTAAACAGGTAAAGAAAACAGATTTGATAATTATTCCGGCTGTTCCGCTAAGCCAGGCTGGAGTAAAACCAGACAAAGTGTTTAACGCATGGATTGTTGATCAATATAAAAAAGGAGCGGAGGTAGCGAGCATTTGCACGGGTGCTTTTTTACTGGCTTCAACGGGATTGCTGGATGGAAAAAATTGTTCTACCCATTGGAACGCTGCCGAACCATTCAGGAGAATGTACCCGGAGGTGAATTTAGTGACAGAGAAATTGATTACCGACGAGGACGGCATTTATACCAATGGGGGCGCTTTTTCTTTTCTGAATTTAATGGTGCACCTGGTAGAGAAATATTGTGGGAGGGAGATTGCCATCTTCTGTGCAAAAATTGCAGAAATTGATATTGATAGAAATTGCCAGTCGCCATTTAGTATTTTTCTTGGACAGAAAAATCATGCGGATGAACCTGTTAAAAAAGCGCAACATTATATTGAGAATAATATCACAAAGAAAATTTCAGTTGATGGTCTGGCAGTGAAATATGGCCTGAGCAAACGGAATTTTGAACGGCGTTTTAAAAAGGCAACCGCCAATACGCCCGTTGAATATATTCAGAGGGCAAAGATAGAATATGCAAAAAAGAACCTCGAAACGGGCAGAAAAAATGTTAATGATGTTATGTATGAAGTAGGTTATTCCGACAGAAAGGCGTTTAGAAACACATTTAAGCGGATCACCGGGTTGTTACCGCTGGAATACCGGCATAAGTATAATAAGGAGGCGGTTATTTAATTATCAACTAAAATTCCAACTACCATGGTAAAATTAATGCTATTGTTGGTTTTTATCTTTTGTTTAGCTGGTAAATCAAGTCAGGCGCAAACTGCTGTCGCTAACATTGATACCTTGCTGATTGGCACCTGGAACGGCACTTCTATATGCCAGATAAGAAATTCGCCATGTCATGACGAAACCGTCGTGTACCACATTTCAAAAATTAAAGGAGTTGACACATTTTATATAAAGGCAAATAAAATTGTCAATGGTGCGGAAGAGGAAATGGGTATTTTGCCTTTCGTTTATGATAAAAAGAAAAATCAGATCATCTCTACCGCCTATGGAATTTGGACACTTAATATTCAGGGAACTAAACTTGAAGGCACGTTATTCGTCCGTGGGGAATTGTATAGGAAAATAGTGGTTTATAAGCATTATTAATGCTAAGGCATATCAGTGCTCAATAGAGAGCTTATCAATTTTGGACTGTATAGTTTGCTTATCTGTTTCTGTTTTGGCCAGCATTAGCGCTTTTTTGTAATTAACCGTTGCCTTTTTATCATCAATACCGGTGTAAAGTTCTCCCAATAGTGTAAAGTAAAAGTGATTATCCGGCAAGTTTAGTTTCTCAGCTTCTATAATAGCATTCTGTTTCCCGTTTGCTTTTGAAAGGGCAAATGTTCTATTGAGCGCTGCTATAGGCGAGTATTCAATTTGCAATAGTTGATTGTAGAGTTGCAAAACATTTTCCCATTTCTCTGTTGTATCGGCTTTTTGGGTGTTCCAGTAAGCGATGGCGGCTTCCAAATGATATTTTGATATAGTATTATCACCCGCTGCACAGTGCAGGAAATAGGCCCCTTTACTGATTAATTCTGTATTCCAGAGACCGGTGTTTTGTTCATCATATAAAACGAGTTCACCACTTTTGTTAATGCGGGCATCAAATCTTGACGCATGAAAGCACATTAGTGAAAGCAATGCATTTACCCGGGGCTGGTTGGTATATTTATTTTCCACCAGCATATAGCACAAGCGCATCGCTTCCAGGCAAAGGTCTTTACGGATAATAATATTTTGACTTATCGAATAATAACCTTCACTAAACAATAAATAGATGGTAGTTAGTACAGCATCGAGCCGTTGATCAATTTCTGCAGAGCCGGGAAGTTCAATGTTGACTTTTTCTTCACGCAATTTTTCCTTTGCTCTGAACAGTCGCTTATTAATAGTCTCTTTATTGGTAAGATAAGCATCGGCGATTTCTTCAATGCCAAATCCACAAAGAATACGCAGCGATAATCCAACCTGCGCTTCTGTTGATATAGATGGATGACAAATAGCAAACATCATTTGTAACTGGCTATCGTTGATGTTTTCTGCTGAAAGATCAATGTCATTGTCACCGATACCTGCAGTTGTTTTTTTTATTTCAGGGGCTATTTTAGTTTTAAATACTGTGTCGTGCTGTAGGTGATTGATCGCTTTATGTTTTGCAACGTTGTAGAGCCAGGCAACTGGTTCCTGAGGAAGACCTTTGATGGCCCATGTTTGTGCTGCCGATAGAAAGGTGTCGCTGGCAATATCTTCAGCCGTTTCTATTTGATCAAATCCAAAACGTTTGCATAGTACGGATACTATTTTCCTGTACTCTGTCCTGAATAAATGCGGAATAATGGTTTGCTGTTCCATGAGTGACAACGGCCGCTGCAAAAATACAACGGCCGTTTAGTTTTAGTGTTCATTACTTCTTTACCAGTCTTCTCACTTCTACTGTATTGCCTTCTCCCTGTAATACTGGTGCGCCTTTTGCAAACTCGGCCGCTTCATCAATAGAGTCAGCCTTTACAATAACATATCCGCCAAGTGTCTCTTTAATTTCTCCAAAGGGCCCGTTGATAATAGCTTTATTGTGTGTTACTACTTTGGCATTTTCAAAAGCCAGGCCGTTGCCGCCCACAAATTTGTTTTGCGCGGCAATGCTGCCGATCCAGTCCATGGTCTGTTTCATCCAAACCTGTATTTGCTCCGGCGAGGCCACTTTTGTTCCATCCTGGTGCCGGAAGATTAACATAAACTCGTCCATAATTGTAATTTTTAAATGTTTTGAATAGGTGTCTTATACCATTATAACAGGCGGGCTTGCCGGAATTGGACAGGTCCGGCATTATTTTTTGAGATATATTCAAAGGGCATGCCTCAAAAATTTATTCGAATAAGTTAAAAATCAAGCTTTTGAGGATAAAATAAAAAAGGTTTATCATTGCTGATAAACCTCTTAAGCGGACCGGACGGGACTCGAACCCGCGACCTCCGCCGTGACAGGGCGGCATTCTAACCAACTGAACTACCGATCCAACCTCGTCAAATACAACGTATAATACGTCGTTTTTGGGACGGCAAAGATAATAGATTCATGCATGTATCAAAAAAAGATTTTCAACTTTTTTACCTGGTGTTACACTAAATTCTATTTCATTATTTCTTCCATCATGTAGGGTTAGAATATTATACTCCCCCTCCTGTAACTTTCCATCCCTTCAATACAACGCTGCACCTAAGCAGCCGAATACTTTTGTATAGCGGTTGTAGTGAAGCAAGCTAGCATGCAAACGGGCCGCCCGGCAAACATTGTTCGATGAACTTTAAAAAATTAAGACAAATGATCTCGGTCAAAGGGAATGGGCAGATTGTGTCCAATACATATAGCGTAAGTTCTTTCCTGCATCTTCATCTTTCAGTAAATGGTCGCGTGGAGCTGTGCCAGTCGACTGAAGAAAAAGTTGAGGTTGAAACAGATGAAAATCTGCTCAGCTTTATTGAAGTGGTTAATTCCGGCAGAACACTATTTGTGACGTCTGATGCTGGCTATCATAAACTGGAAGATGCCAATATTGTTGTGAGGGTTTTTTTCCGGCAACTTACCAAACTCAATATTCGCTGCGAAAGAGGAGAAGTGGTTTGCAATAATCTTATCTCGTTGGGAAGTCCTGCGGAAATTAAAATACAGGGTGCAGGAAACAATATGTTAAACCTGGATGTGCCTGCGTTGAAACTGCTTATCCAAAACAACGGCGATGTAACACTCACCGGCAAATGTGGGGATGTGGAGATAAAAACGCAGTCGGATGGCAACCTGTTTGCCAAAGAATTTATTGCACAACGGTTAATGCTTAAAAATATGTCGGCTGGTATTGTTGAAGTAAAAGCTGAAGAGACTATCGCTATCATGCAATACGGAGAAGGGTACGTCCATTATTACGGTAGTGCCATATTGCGTGATGTGAACCAGCGGGGCGCCGGGGAGATTAAACATGTAAATCAGTAACATTATTATTATCACTTTAAAAAGAAAACAATGCTTATCACATTGCTTATAATAAACGTACTCATTATTCTGATGAACCTTATCTATGTCACACCTCCTGTTAAAACACCTGATCAACCTTTTCCTTTGGGAAGAGAAGATGATATACGACAAATAAAAGGTATGGAAGAAACAACAGCACGCGGATGGGACAATAACAATGGCACTGAACTGTCGCTGGCATTTACAGAGCAGGCAGACTATGTTACATTCAATGGCGAATGGTACGAAAGTCGCGAAGCCATTGCAAAAGCGCACCAGGATTTATTTGATGGTCCATTAAAGGGTTCAAGTATCGATGACCGGAAAATAAGGGCCATCCGGTTTGTAAGTGATCAGACAGCCATCATTCATGTAAAGGGCGCCGTAAAACAAAAAGGAAGAAAGAAACCTGCAAAGAGCAGGTTGTCTATCCAGACATTGGTAGCCATTAAAGAAAATGATAGATGGAAGTTTACGGCTTTTCACAATGCACGTATCAGGCGATTCTCTTTATGGAACGTAATAATGATGTCTGTAAAATAACAACATGAACACACAAAACAAGACCGCCATTATTATTGGATGCGGTATAGCCGGACCAGTTATGGCCATGGCATTGCAACGAATTGGTGTGACTGCAACTATTTACGAGGGGCAACAACAACCAAACGACGACAAAGGTGTATTCTTAGGTATTTCTCCCAATGGATTAAACGTCCTAAAAGAATTTATGCCGCTTGAGAACCTGTTGACAGATTATACACCCGCCAGCATGACCTTTTACAATGCAAAGAATAAATGTATCGGCAGTATTGATAACAGCAGGCAACAGAAAATGTATGGCGCGGCAACCATTCAATTAAAAAGGGGGCAGCTCAACAAACAGGTAAGAGAGGCCGCTATTAAAAAAGGCATCCATATACAATTTGGCAAAAAACTTACCAATCTTACGCAACATAACAATATGGTGACGGCATTTTTTGAAGATGGTACCAACATCACGACCGATTTTTTAATTGGTTGCGATGGTATTCATTCTGCTACACGCAAATCCATATTCCCTGGTGCGCCCAGGTTGTGTTACACAGGATTGCTTTCTACCGGCGGCTTTTCTGTACCCGGAGATATGGAAGGACTTGCAGGTTCCATTCGTATGATATTTGGAGAGAAGGCGTTCTTTGCTTATGCAGTGTCAAATAAAAATGAAGTATGGTGGTTCAATAATATTGCCAGTGCAAAGGAGCCACAAAGAAATGAACTGAACAATATTGAACAACAGGCACTGAAGGAAAGACTATTAGAGGCACATGAAAATGATCCGGCGCTTGTAAGCGACATTATTCGTTCGGCTAATCATATAGAAGTTTATCCTATCTACGATATTCCATTTTTACAACAATGGTACAAAGGCAACGTATGTTTAATTGGAGACGCGGCGCATGCAACAGCACCACATATTGGTCAAGGGGCTTCACTGGCACTGGAAGATACCCTTGTGCTGGCAAAGTGTATAAGAGATTTACCGGAGATAACAACAGCGTTTACTATGTTCCAGCAATTGAGACAGCACCGGGTACAGAAAATAATCAGGCAGGCGCGAAAAGTTGGTAATAGTAAAACAACACCTAATAAGTTACAGCAATTCTTCAGGGACCTGTTATTGCCTGTCTTTGTAAAGATGGAGGCGAAGAAAATGGATTGGGTGTATCGTTATAAAATTGACTTAGCAGAAAAGATAAGTATAAGGACTGAGCTATAACTGTCATTATATATGAGCCGGTACTTATTCTTCATAGATGCCTGAATCATCCGCGTTGGCAGAATGGATGTGTTCCTGCAATTGAAACATAAAATCATCGGCGGTACTATTTTTTACAAAACACTCAATAATACTATCGTAGGTACAGTTTTCAAAATACGCTTCATAAATATTTATTTTGTGAAAGAAGCCATCCTGCCGCAACAACTGCACATCGGCATGCGGTCGTTTAAAAAACAGCATTATATTAAGATCTGTTTTTCTGTCGGCTTTACTACCTTCTATTTGCACAGGCAGGTAGCCACCCATATGTGTCACTTTTACATTGTGTTCGGGGAAATGTGCTGAGTTGCGTTTATTCATAAACGAGAACCTGAAATCCTGTTGTGATTCTGGGTGCTGCGATACGTATTTATAAGTACTTTTTTTGTTGTATTGTTTTTGTAACGTCGTTTTAGCCGTGTCACCCTTCATCTGTTGTATATAATATTCCCACTTCTCTGAAAATTTATTGAAGTCGAGGTCTGTAATAAATCCAACAAACTGCACTATCATTTTTTCATTCATAACCCACAGATTAATAAGTAAAGAAGAGAAGGTGTGAAGGAGGGCAAACAACAGCATGTAATGTAACCTTTATTTGTTGCATTACCGGTAAAGTTGCCGGTAATAGCGTCGCTTCGCTTTTATTAACATTCCTGATGTTGAAGTTGCGGAAGTATGCCGCCTGCTTTTAAGGAAATGCAATATATTTAGCCTGCGATATAGCCACTCATTTATTCAGTTTTATATTTAATATTTACATCTTCATGCCATTTTTAAAGGAAGAAATGCAATTTGGACATTACGACTGGATCGGCAATGGTTCATTGGTTTTTACAGGAGCTCCCAGCCGCAGGGTATTCGATAGGTTCAATGGCAACCAGGTGCTTTTTTTGATCAACTCTTACGGCTCTCTTTTTGCGCATATAGACACATTGGAAGCACGCAAACTGGAAGCGAAATTGTTTAAGGAACTGCCAACTGACACCAAAAGCGAAATTTCGGTTTTTAACTGGTTAAAGGGATTATAAGAGCATACTGTAGATTTACCACAACAATTTTAACGCAGGCGTTCTATGTTTAAAGCACATTATGCGAGGTGTATGTTCCAGGACTGAGTCATAATTCTTATCTGCCTGGCCTTCTAATAACTGATCAATTAATGCTGGTTTTCCTCCCTTTTATTTGATTTTTTCCTCCTTTCACTTACAAATATTACCACGCGCCGTCACCATGCTGTTTTTTTGCCATATCGTTTTCGTGACGCCTTTTAATAAAATATATGAAATATATTTTCTGGATCTGCTGGATAAGTGAAATGGCGGGTGTTGTGTGGTGGATTACTGACGAGATGAAACTACAATACCTGAAACCCAATCCATTTGCTTTTGTAAGTTTTTTGTATCTGCTGGCCGCACTGGCCATAAGATTTGGTCTGCATCAGCAGGGCCTGTCCAATGGAATGATATTTATTCCGGCAATACCATTATTGTTTATGCTGCTAATGGTAATGATTCATACCATTAGCGGCGGAAGATGGAATTAATAAACCAATTAAATACAATTAACATGATTAAGCCCTACCACAACGATGCGCTCGACATTATTTACAACACGCTGTTTTGCGACATGCCTTCTTTGTTCGTGCCCGAAAAGCAGGCGCAACAGCAATATCCATGGAATGTGTTGATGAATGAATCGGCGGGTAATGATGAAGTACTATCCATGGCAACAGATGATACACTCGAGTCGCGGATGAAATTGTTGGGATATAATAAACTCAGGACAAACGGTTATAATGTGCAGGAGAAAGAACTGCTTGGTGTAATTGTGGAAGTAGGACTCGATAGCGGCCTGGATGTACTGGCGGCTTACAAAGATGGAACTGCGCGTTATATCAACCAGGCTGGTAAGATGATTATCTGGGAAACAAGAACCGATGAGTCAGATAAATTGATCAATAATATTTTTTCAGCAGCACAACCTGTCGTAAGCCGCATAGGCGCCTGGGGAAAACCGCGCATATCCGAACCGCGCAATAACGAAATACGAATAAACTTGTTGGTAGCGGATGGATTATACTTTGGTCATGGACCTGCAGACGCCTTGGCCAATGATGCTATGGGCGGACCAGTTATCTACGCAGCTACACAACTGTTGGTCTTCCTGACGGAAAAGGCGACGGACAATATAAACCAACAATAATTTTATTAGGGGAACTTATGCCCCATGGACTATCTTTTGCATATTTAATTGTAACTTAAAAACAAAAGAATATGCGTATGAGATGGACCTTTACATGTATCATTCTTTTATTGGTAATTGGAAAAACTGATGCACAGACGACCAATAAAGATTCGCTGGCCCTTATAAAAAAGCAAGTTGCTATAAAAAAGATACAAACGGCATTGGATGAAAAAAAGCTAAAGCTAAAGAAGCTAGAAGATGCCCTACCCGAAAAAATAAGTGATATGGACAGGGCAGTGAAACAGTCGCAGCAATCTGCTGACGAGAACCAAACAGCCGCAAAGAAACTGGCGAGAGATTCACAGGATAAAAAATTGTCTAGAAGAGCTGATAACGCCGCCAGTGACGCAAGAAGCGATGCTAAGAAAGCAAGGAAGACAACAGCTATTGTAGATAATCTTAAGAAGGATATTGAATCAATGAAGCGAAAGATAGAAAGTGATGAGAAGAAACTGGAGAAGTTGAATGAGCAGAAGGAAGTTCATAGTTCATAGTTCGTGGTACAGAGTATCTGCTGAAGGTAGATTTATCGTTTGCGGCTCATAACTCGTGGCTGGTAACTCGTAGCTTCTTATGTTTGCAGTATGATAATCGATATTATTGGTTGGATTGGTTCTATAATAGTGATAGTGGCATACGCTTTAAACATTAATAAGAAACTGGCTTCAGATGCTACCATGTATTACCTGTTGAATATAATCGGCAGCGGTTGTCTCATCGTGAATACCATCTACCACAATGCTATGCCGTCGGCATTAGTAAACATCATTTGGGTATTCATTCCGGTGGTCGCATTGATCAAAAGAAAAATAGCTGATTAGACGGGATATCAGACTGTATAAAGAAAGGGCCCATCCATAGCACAGGGTTTAAAACCCTGTGCTATGGATGGGCCCTTTCAGCGAAAATTTCTTAGACCGCCACTGATCTGCTGTATTTGTTCCTGTATTCAAGGGGCGATAAACCGGTGACCTTTTTAAAGATCGTACGGAATGCTTTGCTGTCGGAATAACCAACGGCATACATTACTTCGTTTACGTTGTCGCTGCCCGATTCAAGGCTTTTTTTAGCAGCCTCGACTTTCACACGCTGGAGGTATTCAACGGGTGTGTTGGCTGTAGCCTTTTTAAAACGCCTTTCAAAATTGCGCCTGCTTAATGAAGACATGACTGCCAGGCGCTCGATGGTAATCTTGTCACCTACATTGTTCTCCATAAATAACTGCGCCTTTTTGATTGTTTCGTCTTCATGGTCCTTCTGACCAAAGAATATGGAGAACGGCGATTGGCAATTACGCTCCATATCAATTTCAAACAATTTGGCGCAGTGAATGGCTGTCTCGCGGCCGTAGTACTTCTCCACGAGATACAAAATGAAATTCAGGAATGAGAACGCGCCGCCACTTGAATAAATGCCGCGTTCTTCTGTAATGAGCTTGTCTGTAACCAACTCAACATCGGGGAACAACTGGCGAAAAACACCTTCGGCTACCCAATGGGTGGTGCATTTTTTTCCTTTGAGCAGCCCGGTTGAAGCCAGTAAGAATGATCCTGTACAAAGACTTGCAATTTCTGCCCCCTGTTTGTAGTGGCGCGTAATCCAGGGAGACAGTTCTTTGTTTAGTTGAACGCCCTCGGCGAAATCGCCCTGCATGGCAGGGATAATGATCAGATCCGTTTTTGTTACTTCGCTGATGTGTGCTTCCGGGCGAACAGCAAATAAACCTTTGTAAAGATTTACTTCTTTTGAAAGACCAACAAGCTGTACATCAAACATTGCTGTACCGCCTTTGCTTTGCCAGTAATCGTTTGCCATTGAAAAAATGTTATGGGTCCCAACAATGCTGCTTAGAACACAAGAACCCTCGGGCACCAGCAGGGAAATATGCCTTGGGGTTTTCGGGATCGGTTTGGTGTAAGGTGTAAAGTGGGTTGATTGCATAGCGAGCCTGTTTTTTACAAATTTACCTTTTTGTAGCGTCGCAATCAACCCCTGTAATTGCCGCATTTATACACTCATGGTGTGGTTTTCGGTTACTAACTTTGAGTATCACTTTAAAATCGTAAAAAAACTATCTATGAACACGAAAGAAGTTGCCACACGCCTCGTGGAATACTGCCGGAGAGGCGAATACGAAAAAGCGCAAAAAGAACTTTTTGCCAATGATGCCATAAGTATAGAACTACATGCCACACCTGAATTTGAGAAGGAGACAAAAGGGTTACAGGCCATCCTGGAAAAGGGTTATAAGTTTGAGAAACTGGTGGAAGAATTTCATAGTACAACCGTATCGGACCCTGTGATTGCAGGTAACTGTTTTGCTGTGGCTATCGCTATGGATGTTACTATGCAAAAAATGGGACGTATGAATGTAAGCGAAATAGCTGTCTATCATGTAAAGGATGGGAAAGTTATCTCGGAAGAATTCTTTATGTAACCTGATTCCTCTGTATGGCATACAATGAAAAACTAACCGCACGTGTACGCGATGCACTTGCTGAGACAAAGCAGGTAGAAGAAAAGAAAATGTTTCGGGGTGTTACGTTTATGGTAAAAGGCAAGATGTGTGTAAGCGTGGGTGACAATGAACTAATGTGCCGTATTGATCCGGCATTGCATGATAGTGTAATAGAAAAGAATGGTTGCCGCGAAATGATCCACGCCGGTAAAACCATGCGTGGATTTATTTTTGTCGATGGTGATAGTATAAAAAGTAAAAAAGATTTTGATTACTGGATCAAATTATCACTTGATTTCAACAGCAAGGCGGGGAGGAAGTAATTAGTTGACTGGTTGATCAGTTGACTGGTTTACTAATCAACTGCTCAACTAATCAACCAATCAATGGGTATATACTGCATAAGCAATCTCATAATGCTTAACTTTTTCATCAAACCTAATCATCATATCGCGCGCTACCTGTGGGACAACGGCCCTGTCAATATCCGCCGCGCCGGTAAAAGCTTTAATTGCTTCCAATGAGTGCCAGGTGGTAACAATTAAAAATTCGGTGCCTTCTGCTATATCTCTTTTTAAAATGCTGGCATCTATAAATCCGCTTAGGGTCATCAGCAATTTAAAAGTATCCTGTTCAAGATGCGCAATATAAGCATTGGCATTTTCAGGTTTTGTTACGCCAGTCCAGTGACGTGAAATCATAATATATGGGATTTAGATACTCTAATTTAATACAGATTCTATTATCGGTAGTAAGAATTGATTCCCGTCAAAGCCAATGCATCTTCGATGCTATAGCTTAACCGCGAAGACACTACGTTCGTGAAGGTGCACAAAAAAATCTTGCGGTACTTAGCGTCCTGCGCCTTTGCGGTTAAGCCTTTTCTTCTCGTCACCGTAAGCTGTCCTCTGGTCAAACAAATTATCTTTATGCTATTGGACGCAATAGATTTGTTTGCACCTAATAAAACCCGGGGTATGAAAATAAAAATCATTCTGCTTACTGTTAACAGCTTACTGATCACTGCCGCATTACATGCGCAACAGGAATGGCCCGCTTATGGGCATGATGCCGGCGGGAGCCGCTTTTCACCGGCTACACAAATCAATGATAAAAATGCATCGCAACTCAAAATAGCCTGGACCTTTCAAACGGGCGAATTAAAAACATATGAAGGCACAAGCGCCATTGAAAAAGCTGCATTTGAAGCAACGCCGATCATGGTAAACAATACACTTTATTTCAGTACGCCATCCTGCCGGGTATTTGCCATTGAAGCTGTTACCGGTAAAGAAAAATGGATGTATGATCCCAAAGTAGATTTGAAAAAGGATTATTCCGAAGTAACATCACGCGGTGTTGCGTTGTGGCCGGCTGCAGGTGATAAAGTAAATGCACAGGCAGCAAAAAGAATTTTCATTGCTACTATTGACGGCAGGCTGATAGCATTGGATGCAGCTACCGGGAATGTTATTACAGATTTTGGTAACGGGGGCAGCATTGATCTTAAAGCCGGTCTTGGCCGCGATGTTAGCGCTACTTCACCACCTGCCGTTATTGGCAAGCTCGTAGTAATTGGTTCTTCATTGGGAGATAACCAGCGATTCGATTATCCAAGAGGCACGGTGAGAGCTTATGACGCTGTCACCGGTACATTACAATGGAGCTGGGATCCAATTCCACAGGATTCAACAGATAAGGCATGGCAAACATGGAAGGGCGCCAGGGCACATAAAACCGGCGCTGCAAATGCATGGGCGCCAATTTCAGCAGATGCGCAACGTGATCTTGTTTTTGTTCCGGGTTCTTCTCCGAGCCCGGATTATTATGGTGGAGAACGTGTAGGGCAAAATTTATATGGCAATTCTATTGTGGCGCTGCGTGCCTCTACGGGTAAACTGGTTTGGTATTTCCAGGTGGTGCACCATGATCTATGGGACTATGACATTGCCGCGCAACCTATGTTGATTGATATTGACAAGAATGGCAAAAAAGTGGCAGCAGTAGCAGTAGGGACAAAGATGGGACATATCTTTATATTGGATCGCGAAACAGGCAAGCCATTGTTCCCTGTGGAAGAAAGACCGGTGCCTGCATCTGGTATTGCAGGTGAAGAAGCCTGGCCCACACAACCGTTTCCAGTATTACCGGCACCACTTGGATTGCAAAAAATATCCGCAGCAGATGCATGGGGATTGAATGATAAACAAAAAGAAGATGCTGTTAGTAAAATATCGCGTTATATCAACAAAGGTATTTTTACACCACCTTCTTATGATGGCACTATTGTAACCCCGGGCAATGTCGGCGGCATTCACTGGGGCGGTATGTGTTATGATCCGCAACAGGGTTTGCTGGTCACCAACATCAACAGGCTCGCTGCGGTAATACGACTTATACCAAGAGAGCAACTGGATGAAGTGCAGAAGAAAGAACCGGATCTTTTCAGAAAAGAAACCGGACGGCAAACAGGTACGCCGTACATATTGAAACGCGATTACCTTTTTACTGTCGATAGCAATAAGCTGGTCATACAATCAAAGCCGCCATGGGGCACATTGCTGGCGATAGACCTGCACAACGGTGAAAAGAAATGGGAAGAACCACTAGGCTTTATGCTTGATCCACAAAAATACCATGATGCAAAAAAATGGGGTTCTATCAATCTTGGAGGCGCCATTGTCACCGCAGGCAATCTCACATTTGTTGCTGCATCAATGGATGGCAACCTGCGTGCATTCAATACAAAAACAGGTGCGTTGTTGTGGGAGCATCAGTTACCGGCAGGCGGCCAGGCCACACCCATGACGTACCAAATAAACGGCAAGCAATATGTTGTCATTGCCGCCGGGGGACATGGGAAAATTCAAACTAAGCAGGGTGATTATCTTGTTGCATTTGCATTAGACTAACTAAGTAATGTGGAAATGTGAGAATGTGGAATGTGAGAGTGAGAGAATGTGGAAATGTGAGAGTGTGGAAATGTGAGAGTGTGGAAATGCATGGTCGACGCAAATGCATTTTCACATCTCCACATTCTTCTATTTTCACATTTCCACATTCCTTTATTTCCACATTCTTTACCGTATTTCATCCCGTACCGAAATATGATCTTTTGATGGAAATGTTGTTGGAACGGGATAAGTTACTTTACCGGTTGCCAGCCATTCAGTAGCTCGAATGAGTGTGGTTTGAAAACCAATACAGCGATAACTGATAGGATATATTTCATCTTTCCATAAATGTCCCATGCTGGATGCATATACGCGCCCTTTTCCATAGGCGACTATCCATTCAACCGGCCAGTTTATGCTGGTAGCGGAATCAATGGCGTACGACAATACAGTAACATTTTCTGCAGGGCCGCGTGCATACTGATATAGTTCAATATCCGGTGTTAACCATTGTGCAGGAAAATCTTTATTGATAGGATGTTTGGTAAGTATATTAATAAGGTAAGTTTTTCTTGCCCCATGAAAAGTACCTTTTCCTTCGCCTGGCGGAACACGAACCAGTTGCCTGTTACTATCTATTTGAATAGCATAACCGGTTTCTTTGGATCGCCAGCCAAGTCCAATCATGCGGTTGTATTCGGGCCATGTTTCAAAGGCATTGTTGGCAGAATGCAATACATATAATCCTCCGCCGGATCGTACATAATCTTCCAGCCGGCGCTGTACCACTGACGGCCATTGCAATGCCTTGTTCTGGATGTTGTTGGTATTTTGAATGACTACCTGGTACTGTTTAAAATCGGGGAGCCAGTTGTTCCAGTTACTATCTGCAACAGTAGATGGCGTAGTGGATACTGCAACGGTAAACAACCCGCTTTCTTCCAATAATCGTTTGATAACAGCGGTTGTTTGTTTCCAGTCGTGATTGCTAAACCCATCTACTATAAGTACGCGGATTAGTTGATGTTTGTTGTTTTGTGATTGTGCCTTTGCATCGCCAATAAACAGCGTGAATAACAATAGTGTAATAATATAATGTCTCAGCATAGACGATGAAGATATGTTTTTCGTGGGTTGTCAGGCCTAAGACGTGAGTGGGTGATGATTACTCCGGTTTTCTTTATTGATTTGCCAGAACTTGACGATCCTTCGTCACAGGGTGACATCTTCTTTGTCAGACTGAACTTGTAGAAGCCCCCAATTATAAATTCCCAATTCCTGATTAACCAACGAACTGATTAACCAATCAACTGATCACTTACCCACGTCCGCTTCCACCTTCGCCATTTCTTTCTTCAGTAGTTCCATTAAAGATTTTTCTGCCAGTGTTCTTACATATAGCGGAGAACAAATACCTGCAACAGACAGCCGGCCATTTACACGCATGTTGCCAATCAATGCCACGCTGTCGGCGCCCGGTGTATCGCCTCTGGTAATGATACTATAAAAGGCAATGTCGCTGCTGAACTGTGTTGATTTATAAAAAGGAAATAATAATGACATGAAGCCAATATTATGCGTCAATGTAACATTGATATGCATACAGGATTTCTTTGCAGCCGCATTATGTGGCGCAAGCGAATTGTATAGTACATCGTAGCCTGATGGCAATGTAAGTTGTGTACATAGCGGACTGTCCGGAAAAACGGCACGTATAAGACCGGAATCTTTTTTATAGTTGATAGAATAACTGGTGGTGACCTTGTCGCTTGACAAATGAACAGGCAAAACAAATAATGCATTGCCAACTACAAAAAGAATTAATACAATCCAGAGTGCCTTTGTCATGGGCTTTTTGGTTAGGTTGAATGCAAAAGCGTTGCCAGCCTAAGATACTGAATTGTTGAAGAAGCCGCGGATTTAGCTGTGAGCTTTTAGCTATTAGCTTTGAGTCGTTCGCGTCGAAACCTATGAACCATGAACTATGAACTTTTCTCACGTTCTTTCTTACCAGCAACTTTTGGCAACACGGGAGTGTAGGTATTTATTGTGCGGCTGTGTGTGCGGGATGCTGTACGTAACCATTCACGGCACATAAAAACCAGGCATAAAAACATAGCCGAAACGAATAGCAGGGTAATAAATGTATCTAACAGGGACATTGGATAGCTTTATACTCTTCTTTAACGACAGAGTCTTCCATAAATTATCCTGCAAAACAAAAAATCCACCGGTAAGGGCATTTTAACCAGCTGCCGGCCAATCATTACTATAAGGTTGGAAATTTATATTAAACTTTAACAGCGGATGGCAGTCTATGCCATTGTTATTTTAACGACCCGGTTCTTATTACTCATTATAAACTAATAACCACATGAAAAGGTACCGCATTATTGTAACTCTTTTAATGGCATTCACATCACTGGCTGTATCGCAACAAGCCGATGCACAGGCAAGACACAGAAGGGCAAAAGTAGTTAAGCGTCATGTTGTGGTGGTGAAGGCACACCCAAGGGTGGTGCGTCGCGCCCATATCCGTTATGCAGCGTTGCCGAGATGGGGTACTGTTGTAACGGCGGCGCCGGCCGGTGCAATAGTAGTGGGACCGCGTGCAACACCATATTATTATCACCAGGGCATTTATTATGCACACCGTGGCAATGGTTATGTAGTGGTTAGACCTTCAAGAGGCATTCGTGTAAGAGTGCTGCCAGTTGGTTACCGTACCATTGTTATGGGTCCAAGACATTATTACTATTATTATGGCAGCTTTTATACCCAGGTAGGCAATACAGAAGAATATGAAGTGGTGGATGCTCCCGAGGGTGCTATTGTAGATGCACTGCCCGACGGCTATGAAGTAAAAACAATTAATGATACAGAATATTATGTACTGGATGGTGTATACTATGCAGAAGTAGATTCCAATGATATTGAAGGTGGCATAGGTTATGAAGTAGTAAGGATGTGAACGTGAGGCGTGGGTCTGACTAAATAGGGATAGAAATTAATTAAAAAAGCTAGCGCCGGACATAATCCGGGGCTAGCTTTTTTAATTGCTGCAGCTCATAGCTCATAGCTATCAGCTCGCAGCTTACAATGGCTGCTTTGTCTTACCAAGCGATTGCATTTTTTCAAGTGTAGGAGATGGGTTGCCACCTTTTTTCTCTATCGTAATGGCAAATGCATCTGCTTTTTGGGTATTGTTCATTTTAAGGATAACCTTGTCATCATTTACATCAAATACACCAAGGTCCTTTGGTTTGCCATCAATGAGTGCCCAAAGCTGGTATTGTTTATCGTTGGGAAGTTTGGGCATGTTTTTTACAACGATATAAACGTTGGAAGATGTAGAGTCCCAATATACATTGGCTGCCGAACGTGGAGCAGCTTGTGTGCCAACCATGTTCACAACTGTTACATTGGAATCTTTTACTACTTTTTGTTCTGCAATAATTTGATTTAAAATACTGTCGTTGGCTTGCAGTTTTGCCTGCAATTCACTGTTTGTCGTGGACAGCGTTTTTGTTTCATTATAAAAATGATAAACAAAATAACCGCAACCCAACAGCAGGATAACAGATGCTGCAGCCACGAAACGAAAAGGGTTATTGCGCCGGATGGCAGATGTTCCATTCTCCATAGTCACCAGTTTTGATTTATTGTTAGATGGTTGTTGCTGAATGGCGTTCATCACCTGCTGTTTAATAGCAGCTGGTGGCGGTACTGCATTATCCATGGCATGTTGCTCAAGCTTTTTTTCAAATTCTACGCGTGCTTTTTCCAGTTCGGGGTATTGCTCACACAAACGCTCAAACTCATACCGCTCCTTTGCATCCGCAAGGCCCAGTACATAATTTTCAATTATGCCACTTGCTATGTAATCCTGTATTGTCACTTTAAAATTTCCCTTAACCGAATTAATACGTTTCTGATGCTTGATTGTACAGCGCCTGCTGAAATAGATTGCATACGGGCAATTTCTTCGGGTCTGTATCCTTTAAAATAAATCATATCGAATATGACACGGTCGCCAGTCTCTAGTTTTTCAAGGATGTTTCCGAGGTAAGTAGCATTTAACTCATTGCCATCACCCGTTGGCTTAAGTGCGGATTGGTGGTTCTGATTACCATCATTACTGTTGCGGGAAGAACGGACAAGGTCTGTAGAAGCCTGGTGCGCCATTCTCAACAGCCAGGTAAACAGGCTTCCTTTATCTGCATCATAGTGTTGAATGTTTTTCCAGGCGCTCACAAACACTTTTTGCAATACATCAGTGGCCATTTCGGTATTGGATACTATCTCTACAATAAAACCATATAATGCACCGGAGTAGTGGTCGTACAACCATGCAAACGCACTGTTATTGCGGTCTTTCAGCAGTAAAGCCAGTTCTTTTTGAGTGTATGTAGAATCGGTTTGCAAATTAGGAATGGAAAAGGCGGATTAAAAGTAATGAAAAAATGCTATATCATGCACTTTGATCCATTTAGTTTTAAAGATGGTTGTAAACATGGGTTGCCGTTAGATAATGATCGTAGTTTTCCTATAAGTGCTTTATACAAACCCTTCGACCCGCTCAGGGTGACAAACCAACATTGAATTGTAATAAATGATCTTTAGTTATGCCAGGTTGAGCTATCGAAACCTTCCTTTTATTTATCCGCCTTCTTAAGGAAATCGTCCAGTATATTATTAAATACATCGGGTTTATCCAGTTGTATCCAATGGCTGGTTCCTTTCACCATTTTACCGGGTATGTTCTTTAACTGGTGATGCAACGCATTGGGTATTTTGTCTTCACTGTCTGTATAAACAATCATAGCCGGTCCTTTATAATGTTGAAGCGGTGGAAGCGGATCAAACTGGAACACAGCTGAAATCATATTGATGGATGCCTGTTTTGGCAATTGTTGTTCTCCCTGTCGCACCAGCGAATCAGTTACCGGTGTGGCATTGATTAACAGCCTGTTTGTATAGTCGGTCATTACCTTTTCATATGCATCAGACTTCAACGAATTGATAATGGGTGTTGATTGTTCAGGTGAACTTTTGCCTGGGGTACCAACCAGCAACAGGCCCGCAACATGTTCCGGGTGCACGCCGGTATATGCCACCGCGGCTGAGCCACCCATACTGTGGCCCACCAATATAAAACGATCCAATTTAAGTTGATCTGCTACTGCGGCTATATCGCCGGCAAGAGATGTTACTGAATAATCATTATTAGCAGGAGCTTCCGATTTTCCGTGCCCCCTCAGGTCAATTGCAATGGCGCGCCTGTTAGTACGCAAATGCGCCAACTGATCTTTCCAGTGGACAGTGCTTCCCCCGAATGAATGCACGAATACAACCGGTAAGCCACCGGCGCCGCCATCATCGACATATAGTTTGCCGGCAGTGCCTTCAACGTGCAAACCCAGCGGAGATGCAACAGTTGTATCCAACGTTCTGTTAGCGGTATTATCAGTGTCTTTTGCATTGGCGGTTACCGGGTTGCCGGCGTTGTTACACGATAATAGCGAACCCGCTGCTGCAGCGGCCATCAATAGTTTGTACATGCTTAAGTTTTGAGTTAACAGGTAGAAAGCTAAAAAATTGTGCCATGCGACTAAGAAAATGCCAGATGCCGGATGCATTCTTCACGCAAACGCCCCGCGACACAAATGTTCAATGCTCAATGTTCAATACTCAATGGTGGGCGGTTACTAAAATGTTCTTTGCGTTTCATAGCGTCTTTGCCCTTTGCGGTTAACCCGGCATCTGGTATCCGGCATCTTTCCTTACATTCGTTTCCCAAAAACCTTGCTATGGCCATTCGCATTTTTATTACAGGTGGTACGTTTGATAAAGAATACAATGAACTGAACGGCCAGTTGTATTTTAAGGAAACCCACATGGACGAACTATTGCAAATGGGACGTAGCAAAGTACCGGTTGCTATCAGCACACTCATGATGATAGACAGCCTGGAAATGACACCGCAGGACCGTGAACATATTGCTTCACAGTGTATAGAGTGTTCGGAAAATAAGATCGTCATCACACACGGCACAGATACCATGGCCGAAACGGCCCGCGTACTGGCGCAAAAAATAAAGACCAAAACAATTGTATTGACAGGCGCTATGATCCCCATTAAATTTGGTAGCTCAGATGGCTTGTTTAACCTTGGTGGAGCACTTGCCTTTGCACAGGCGTTGCCCAATGGCGTTTATGTAGCCATGAATGGACGCTACTTTAGCTGGGACAATGTTCGCAAGAACAAAGAATCAGGTGTGTTTGAAGAATTGAAGTGATACCTGCGCTACGATTTTTTTAACACAGCGTTTTTGTTTTCTTCTTGCTTTCCTGGATTCCTGCCGCAGAGTTGAATCATTGATTCTATTCATCATTCATTAGCACAGGGGGCCACGGAGAAAAGCCTGGCGGCTTTTGCGCGGCAATTTATAGTCTGGAGTCTTTAGCCTGGAGTCGATAGTAAAGAATGCTTTTGATATGAATCTTGCCACAAATCTCTTTTCCTCCTTTTCTCTGTGCGAAACATTGCCGCGAGCCTCTTTTACCCTTTCTCTCCTCTGATCTCTTAGCCAAATTTAACCGCATCTCTTTTCCCCTCTTTACTCTTTTAATCTCTTAGTTATTCTTATTGATCGTCTCCTTATAAAGAATAGCTCCCTTTTCATTGATAATTTGAATCAGCATCGCAGCCGGTGTTACAGAGAAAGCAATAAAACCATTGGATGATAAAGCAAACTTTCCTCCATCCGGATGTTTAACGGCTGGTGTAATTTCCGAACCGGCGCCCGAAACAAAATAATGTGTGGCACCGGCAGGTTTTATGTATTGCAGGCTGTGTTCGTGCCCGGCTATGTAAGCGTCTACTTTATATTTATCAAATATTGGTTTTAGCAACCGGTTCATTTCTTTGGTATCTGCTGAGTTGATGCGTTTGCCACCGGTATATAAAGGATGATGACCCGCTACAATCCGCCATTTAATATTTGGTGAAGGATCGCTGAGTACTTCTTCCAGCCATTTTCTTTGCGCCGCCGTATCCTGCGTTCTTACATTGTCTTTGTGATCCGCACTGCTGTAATACTGGCTTATAAAAGGCGATGTGTCCAGCATTACTAATAGTATCTGTTGGGTGGTATCATCATCCATTGAAATCTTCTTTGCATAATAGCGTTGCGGCATGTGCCAGCGGCGGCTCAGCTTGCTATAATCTACCTGCGCCTGGGGATTGCCTTTGTAATCGTGGTTACCCAATGCAACATACCAGTCTGTTTGTAATGAATGCGCTGTATAAACACTTTCAAAAGATGATATCCATTGATAGTCTTGTGTACTGGCAACACCGCTTGGATAAAAGTTATCACCAAGGATAAGCATAAAAGCCGCATCCAGTTGTTTGGCCGTGGTGCCCATTTGATTTGCTACGCTCTTTTGCTCTGGTTCGCCATTTCGTCCCCAATCACCCATGGCAAGAAAACTGGTGGCGCCTTTTACCACTTCAAGACCAGGTGCTTTTGTATTGACTGTTGCATTTTTCTTTTGTTGAGCGAATGCACCTGGTAAAGCGGGTGCGGCAAGTATATAAAGGAATAATAAACGCTTCATATTTAAAAATTAGGTTGCGAAAATAGCCGGGCAGTAACGAAAGCAATGTTAAGAAGGTATTATCAAATTATTATGAAGTTATTACTATAAGGTTACTTAATTAATACATGATTGCTTATGCATTGTCGCCGGTTAGATTTGCGAAAATTTTTTACATGCGCCAACTAACTGTATGCAGGACGATGTTGATCGCCCTGGTGTGTATTGTTTCTATTTCTTCTTATGCCGGTACTATTAAAGGTAAGGTGACTGATATTAAAAGTGGTGAGCCGTTACCCGGCGCTACAGTATCATTGGAACACACAAAGTATGCAGTAGTTGTCAACCTGGACGGATCCTTTCTCTTCAAAAACATTCCTGCAGGCAAGTATGAAATAAAAGTAAAGATGGTGGGGTATGAAAAATCCAAAGAGATAGACATTGATGTACAGGACGGGAACACCATACAGGAAGTAAACTTTCAGCTTGAAACAGAAAGTAAAGAACTGGCAGGTGTTGCTGTAACCGGCAGGTTAAATGGTGAAACTGATAAAGGCGTAAGAAAGCTGGAAAAGAATGCTGATATCCTGCAAAATATTTTATCTGCTAAAACAATTCAATTATTACCAGATGTTACAGTAGCCAATGCATTGCAGCGCATGAGCGGTATTACCATTGAACGTAGCAGCAGCGGTGAGGGCCGTTACGCCATTATCCGTGGCATGGACCAGCGTTATAATAGCACACTCGTAAACGGTATTAAGATTCCCAGTCCCGACGATAAATACCGTTACGTGCCTATGGATATTTTCCCTTCCGATTTATTGGAGAGGCTGGAAGTAATAAAAACATTAACACCCTCTATGGAAGGCGACGCTATTGGCGGTACTATGAACCTGGTAATGAAAAATGCGCCGGATAAATTATTGGTGCAGGTAAATGTGGCAGGCGGATATAACACATTGTTTTCCGACAGGCCATTTTATAAATTCGATCGCTCGGTGATCAACCAGCAATCACCTGGTGAAATACATGGTGCTAATTATATGGTGAGTCCGTCCGAATTTCCTGTTGCCAACCTCGATTTTACTAAGAAATCTTCTCCCATCAATTCTACCATTGGCGTTACACTTGGTAATCGTTTCTTCAATAAAAAACTGGGCGTAATAGTAGCGGCCAGCTACCAGGATATTTACCGCGGTTCCAATTCAGATTTCTTTAAGGCCAATGCGCAACCGTTGCCTGATAATGTATCTCAGTTCAGCGACTTTTTATTCCGCCAATACTCTACGGAAAACAAACGCATCGGTATCAACAATAAATTTGATTACGTCATCAATAACAACCATAAAATATCGCTGTATAATTTATATGTGCACCAGGATGAGTTTCAAAGCCGGTATACAGTAGATAGTACTGCTTCTGCCAATGTAGGAACCTTTGATATTTTAAACAGGAGCAGGTGGAACAAGCAAAGCATTTATAATTCTACCCTGCGCGGCGACCACATTATTAGTAAAGCATTTAGTTTCGATTGGTCGGCTGTATATTCTCTCGCAAAAAATGCCATGCCGGATTGGGCAGAATATGATATCACCAATTCGGTGGTAGCAGCAGATACCGGTTATAAGGGTAAAGCGAAAACCATGGAGCGCCAGTGGTTGCACAACTCCGACAGGGACATTGCCGGTTACCTTAATTTATATCTTACGGAAAAACTGTTTGGCAAAGAGATCAATTTTTCATTAGGCGGATTGGCGAGAACAAAGAAGCGCGATAATTTTTATGATGATTATGTACTTGGACCTTATGTTAATAACGGTGTACAATCGGAGTTTACTACTATTTACAATGCGCAATGGATATTCCGGGGAAGTGAAAAAGTAAATCCATCTTATACCAATACGCCCAATACTTATACAGTAAAAGAAGATATTACCGCAGGCTATATACAGGCGAAGTTTTTATTGACTTCGAAATTACAAATGCTCGGCGGTGTACGGGTAGAGCATACGAACCAGGATTATCATACTGAACTTCCCGTTTCATTGGATCAGAAATATGGTACCATCTCTTATACCGATGTGTTGCCAAGCATTCATTTTAAATATGAACTCACCAAAAAGCAAAACCTGCGTTTATCTTATTACAAGGCCATCAGCAGACCGGGTTTTGCGGACATCGTACCCACCAATATCATAGGCGATTATTACAATGAAGGTGGTAATCCTTATGTGAAGCATTCCCGCGCTGATAATATTGATTTGCGATACGAACTGTTTCCCGGCGGTGCCGACCAGGTACTGGTGGGTGCCTTTTATAAAAGAATCCAAAACCCCATTGAATATGGTATTGTAACTTTTGGTACAACAGGTACTGAAAGATTTCAGCCATTGAATTTTTCAGACTCCACACACAATGGTGACGCCAGCAACTACGGAATTGAATTTGTGCTGACCAAATACATCGGCAAGTTTGGTATCTCAGCCAACTATACCTATACAAAATCTGAGATCACCACTGCAAAGGCCATTAAAGGAGGAGCTACAGTTACGGAAACACGCCCATTGCAGGGACAGGCAGATCACATCGGTAATCTTTCGCTGTTGTATAAGAACCCAAAACTTGGGCTTGATGTGCAAGCTGCATTTGTATATACAGGTAAACGCATTTCACAGGTGTCGTTGTATTATGGACTTGATTACTGGCAAAGAGCATTTACCCAACTGGATTTTTCACTGGAGCAGCGAATCAATAAACATTTTTCTTTTTACGCAAAAGTGAACAACGTGTTGAACACGCCACGAAAAGTAGATATCCTGCAATCGCTATTGGCAGTGGCGCCAAATAACAGGCCACCCGAACAGGAAGGCAATGACAAAATACTGGTGCAAAAAGATATTTATAAGATTACATTTTTAACAGGATTTAGGTTCAGGTTATAATTCCTACAAACAAAAACATTTATGAATAAAGTATCATTGGCAGCAGGCGTGTATTTGTTAAGCATACTATCTGCGGGTTGTAAAAAAATGGCTGAAGAAACTACCAACATCTCTAAAGGACTTGTACAGGTTTCGGCGCCGGTAAGTGATGCAGCGCCGTTGTGCGGAAGCATCAAAGGCACCATGATAGCAGGCAAGACCTATGTCATTGATGGCAGTTGCGGCGATGTAACAGTTAATAAAGGAGATACATTGACTATACAGCCGGGAGTTACGATCAATATGACCGGTAGTGCGGCTATTGTAGTGAAAGGCGTGTTCCTGAGTCTTGGCACAAAAGAAAATCCAATAAAAATCGGACCGCAAAATATTACAAAGATTGACGTACCGGGACAAAATCCCGCAACAGATCCTGCATATTCGGCAAAATGGAAAGGTATATTGGCCGATACCAGTTGCACGTTGCTGTCTTTTAAATGGACGCACCTTGAATTTTGTGGGGCCACAGCCGGTGCTGCACTGGGCAGCTTACTTGGGTTAACAGCAACCGATCCTACGTATGCTGTTTATTTTCAAAATGCCAATGGCAGTTTTATTTTTGAAGATTCCTGGATATATGGAACAGCAGATGATGCCATTCGTGTTGGAACGGGAAAATTTGCCATATTCAGATCTACTTTTGAAAAATGCGGCTCAACAGGCGGTGATGTGTTGAATGTAAAGAATGGTGGCGTGGGAGATATGGCGTATAATTTTTTTATAGGATGCGCCACCAATGCATTGAAAGCATCCAACAAAGGGGTTAATACCAAAGTGCAATCCAATATCAGGATATACAATAACACAGTAGTTAATTGCGGTTATCGCCAGTTAAAGACTGGTCGTGGCGGTTGTATGAATTTTGAAGAAGGCGCACGTGGAATGGCGTTTAATAACCTTATTGTCAATTGTAAGTTTGGTTTACGCGTTAATAACAGTGTAGTAGCAGATACGAGTTCGTTGTACAAAGACAATTACGGATACAATTTCTATTGGGCCGATTCGCTTTCTGTGGCCAACCAGATTTTTCCCAATGGCAACACACAGGCAGTTACAAAACCTGTAGCAACAGATATACCCAATCCATTTACTTATTTGCCTGCTAATTATTCTTACCTGCCTTATAATGCAGCATACGCTGGTACTGGTGCTGTACAAAAAATAAACCCTTTGTTTACCAATTACCCGTTACCTGTAACAGGTGGTGTTAGACTAAGCGATATATGCACCATCGGTAATTATAAGTTTACGTTGCAGGCGGGTTCGCCATGTATTGGTAAAGCCAACTCCGATTTCCTGCCTATCAACATGGATGACCTGGAAGCAAGTAAAATAAATGCGACGCCAGGACTTACCGTTAAATATGTTCCCATTCCGGTAAATGCCACGTATGGTGTCACCGAGTTAACAAAACCCGGTAAAGACATTGGTTGTTTTCAATATAATGGAACCGGGAACCAGCATTTTTAGAGAGCAGGAATTTGGAATTGGGTTCGATGCAAATGCCTAATTCCAAATTCCCAATTCCCAATCCTGTTTCCTTATCCGTTTTCCCCACTCGCCACTTACCACTCGCTACTGGCCATTTTCCCTTAATTTTACGGTTTAGTTAAAAAGCTACTATGCCGGAGAATAAAAACAGACAGTTTTTGGATTTTGAGAAGCCTATCAAAGATCTTTTTGATGAGATAGAGAAGTTGAAACAAACGGCCGAAAAGACAAAGGTTGACTTAACTGATACCATTAAGAAGCTGGAGGACCAGGTGCTGGAAAAGCGCAGGGATATCACTACGCATCTTACCAGCTGGCAGCGTGTGCAATTGAGTCGCCACCCCGACAGACCCTATACGCAGAAGTATATAGATAAGATGATGGATAATTATGTGGAACTGCATGGCGACAGGAATGTGCGCGATGATAAGGCCATGGTAGGCGGTTTTGCACAAATTGACAATGAAACGGTAATGATAATAGGGCAGCAGAAAGGTATCAACACCAAGATGCGCCAGTACCGGAACTTTGGTATGGCCAACCCGGAAGGTTATCGCAAGGCCCTGCGCCTGATGAAGCTGGCAGAGAAATTTAATAAACCTGTTATTACCTTAATTGATACACCCGGCGCTTATCCCGGAATGGAGGCTGAAGAACGTGGACAAGGAGAGGCCATCGCCCGCAATATTTACGAAATGATGCGGTTGAAAGTGCCGGTGATTTGTGTTATCATTGGAGAAGGCGCATCAGGCGGTGCGCTGGGTATTGGTGTCGGTGACAGGGTGCTGATGTTGGAAAACGCATGGTACACTGTTATTTCTCCTGAGAATTGTAGCTCTATTCTCTGGCGCAGTTGGGAAATGAAAGAAAAAGCGGCTGAAGAACTAAGGCTCACCAGCGATCACATGCATAAATTTGGTTTGGTAGACGGGGTAGTACCCGAACCCCTTGGCGGGGCCCATTGGGATTACAGCGAGGCCGCTGCCAACCTAAAAAAGATATTGATAGACACGCTCCGCGAACTGAAGCAGCTATCGCCCGAATACCGCGTAGAGAAACGGATTGAGAAGTTCTGCAAGATGGGATTCTGGGAAGATGTTCCAACCCCTGCAGCAGCAAATGTAAATGTGAACGTAAACGAATAAGATTTCACATCGCTTTCCAACTCCTGTAATAGCCGTACTTGTATACTGCTAATTTCAAAAATGAGACAGATACTGCAAGATGGCCATATTAAAAGATTATAGTAATCTTGCAACCTTACGTATAACTAATAAAAACAACGCAAAAACCAATCATGTCACTCAGAGATCGTCTTAGGGGAACAGGTGTTGCAGTGGTAACACCATTTAAAGCGAATCATGAAATTGATTTTGATGCCCTCGGAAAGGTAATCGATTTCATTATAAAGGATGGTGTAGAGTATATAGTAACGCTTGGCACAACAGGCGAGACCCCAACGATGGACAATAAGGAAAAGGTTGACATTATTAATTATACATACGATAAAGTAAACAGCCGTGTACCGGTGGTGGTGGGTATTGGTGGTAACAATACTGCTGAACTGGTAAAAGAACTGGAAACATTTCCGTTGGAGAAGGCCATTGCGGTATTAAGTGCATCGCCTTACTATAGCAAACCTTCGCAGGAAGGCATTTTTCAGCATTATAAAACACTGGCTGAAGCAACCCCCAAGCCCATTATGTTGTATAATGTACCGGGAAGAACGGGGCGCAATATGAATGCCGACACTATTATCCGCCTTGCAAAAGAAGTAGATAATATAGCTGGCATCAAAGAAGCAGGGGGCGATATGGCGCAATGCATGCAGGTGCTGCGCGATAAGCCCGCCGATTTTTTAGTGGTAAGCGGAGATGATGCATTGACCCTACCTCAAATTGCTTGTGGTATGGAAGGAGTTATTAGTGTGGCCGCCAACAGCTTCCCGAAAATATTTTCTGAGATGGTTAGACAAGCTATCAAAGGCGATTTTAGAACAGCCAAAGCGCTCAATGATAAATTAATTGAAGCATACGAGATAATGTTTGCCGAAAATAATCCTGCTGGTGTAAAAGCATTTTTAACTGACCTTGGTTTAATCAGCAACCATGTAAGGCTGCCGCTGGTTCCATTAAGCAGCACCTGGCACGATAAGGTAAAAGCGTTTTTGGCAAAGCCGTTATAGTGGATGGTCAATGGTGAATAGTGAATGGTGAATAGGGCTTTGGCTATCGACTACCGACTATCTACTATTGACTATAAAACTGCTGCTATGAAAAAGCTACTCTGTTGCTGGTTGCTGGTATTGCCTGCTGCTCTGTTTTCACAGTTCCATGTTCGTATTGTTGTTGCAGCGCCCGCTTTAACTTCATCGGTTTATATAGCGGGTAATTTCAACAGTTGGATACCCAAAGATGAACTGACGCATCTCAAAAAAAACAACGATAGCAGTTTTTCCATAGACTTCCCCGGCGCGCCCGGTGGTTTATATGAATTTAAATTTACACAGGGCAGTTGGGATGTTGCAGAAACAGCGGCAGATGGAAAGGACATATCAAATCGTTCCATTAATATTCACTCTGATTCTACTTTTTATTTCACCATCGCAGCCTGGAAAAAAGCAGGCGCATCACCTATGAAACAGCATACCACTTCAAAGAATGTAACCATCATTGATACTGCATTTAACATTCCGCAACTAAACAGAACGCGACGGATTTGGATTTACCTGCCTTCTGATTACGCATCGTCTGCAAAACGCTACCCGGTATTGTATATGCATGACGGGCAAAATCTGTTTGATGATTTTACTTCTTTTGCCGGTGAATGGGGTGTTGATGAATCGCTTGACTCTATCGCGAACGCCTGTATAGTTGTGGGCATTGACAATGGTGGCGATAAAAGGATGAACGAATACAATCCCAACGACACAGAGCAATTTGGTAAAGGAGAAGGAAAAGAATACCTGGCGTTTATTGTAGATAATCTCAAGCCATACATCGATAAACATTACCGCACAATAAAAGATAAGCAACATACGTGGATGGCCGGCAGTTCAATGGGCGGACTGATTTCTTTTTATGCAGGCATCTATTATCCGCATGTATTCGGTGGTCTTGGTGTTTTCTCTCCTTCTTTTTGGATAGTACCGCGTCTTCATGAAGAAATAGAAGAACAGGTAAAAAATAAATTCGGTCTTGGAAGACAGGCATATTATTTCTATGCAGGTGAACAGGAAAGCAAACAAATGGTGCCCGATATGCAGGCGGTGGCCATTCAACTGCAGCACCTCGTTAACCCCAACGTTAAAATTGATGTAAACCCCGCAGGCAAACACAATGAACCAACGTGGAAGGAAGTTTTCCCGGTTTTTTATAAATGGATGATGAACACAAAATGAACAGCATGTTTTGTCTATGGAAAAAAAGCGCATCCTGCAATACTTTCTTTTGTTGATGCCTGTTGTTGGGCTTGGCCAAAACAACAATGATACTGTTTATACCAAAAGATTTCCTTTAAAAGAAGGTCGTATTCCTGTGCCTGGGTATATGAAACAAATTTCTATGGCTTGCCCACAGTACGGAATCGATGTTTATTCAAAGGAAGATACCATCCGCCACTTTGCTGATGCTGTTGTTTGTGCTATATTTTCAATAGGCAATGGCAAAGCCGTCATACTAAAAAACACCGACAGCACTTTTGTTACCTACGCTGGCCTCAGGCAATGTTTCTTTTTGAAAGGAGATAAAATAACTAAAGGTGCCACAGTGGGTTTGTTAGTGCAGGATAAGAGTTCCGGGATGTATGGCTTAGACATGATTGTGAGCACCGGGCTGAAAGACTTTTCTTATAAACAAACACTGAAATACATGCGTTCATACAGGCTCACAAAGTAATTGTTGACTGGCGGCGGGGCCTAATTACAAATTCTCAATTACAAATTCTATTCCTTACGCCTGGTAAGTAACGCCTTCCAATGCTAAATCAGTATTGGGAAATACTTCTCTTGCTTCTTTTTCAAATTCATGAAGCACTTCATATTTGCTGCTGAAATGGCCAATTAATAGACGGCCTGCACCTGCATTTTTTGCAATAGTAGCAGCCTGTTCGGTGGTGCAGTGAAAACGTTTGGCAGCGCGTTCAGCCAGGTCCTTCAGGTAAGTTGTTTCATGGTATAACAGGTCCACGCCTTTCACTTTTTCTGCCATGGTCTCATCAAAAATGGTATCGGCAGAGTAAGCGTATGATTTTGGTTTAGGAGCCGGGATTGTTACCATTTCATTGCGGATGAGAACGCCTTCTTTAGTGGTATAATCTTCGCCCCATTTCAACCGGTCAAAGAAAGATGCAGGCACACCTTGTTCAATGGCTTTTTCGGGAAGAATGCGGCGTGGCGCTTTTACCTGTTCAAACTTAAAACCCCAGCACGGTATGCGGTGGCACACTTTAAAACAATGCACCCTGAATTTTTCATCGTTTATAATGAGACCTTCCTGCAACAATGGGTGAAAATGCAGCCGGAATGGCAAGGTGGTATCGGCCACTTTTAATTGCAGGTCTATCATTTCTTTTAACGCGGCAGGCGCATACAGGTGCAGATCATGTTCGCGGCCCAACAGACCCATACTGGTAATTAAACCTATTAAGCCAAAGTAATGATCGCCGTGCAGGTGAGAAATAAAAACATGGTGAATGCGGTTGCGCCGTATCCGGTATTTAGCCATCTGCATTTGTGTCCCCTCGCCGCAATCTACCAGGAATAAATGCTCATCCATGGTCACCACCTGGGAGGTAGGATGACGATCAAAAGCCGGTAGGGCGGAGTTATTTCCGAGGATGGTGACAGCCAGCATAACTAAGGATAATGATCAATCTAAACAGCCAATGAACAAATATGTTCCAATAACGATGCTTGTAATCCAATATTTTAGAGCAAGACAACTTTGTTTGATCATTGCTGCTTTATATTGCAAAATAGCTTATTGTGTTGAGTTTTTTGCTGCTTAAGTTGAATTATTCAGCTTACCAGCGTTTGTAAACCGATTTCTAATAACCTTTTAATACCAATTCAATACTATTACGATATCCGCTTCCAAACAAGTTGAGGTGAATCAGCAGCGGGTACAGGTTACAAACATCCCATTGTTGCCGGTGATTGTGTGGAAGTGGATGATAATAATGATATGCTTCATAAAAAGCCTGCTCAAATCCGCCAAACAACGTGGTCATGGCCAAATCCATTGCAGCATGGCCATAATATACTGCCGGGTCAATCAGAACAGGTTGTTCTTTTGTGTCAATAAGAAAGTTTCCGCTCCACAGATCACCATGAAGAAGAGAAGAAGTGGTTGCAGCAAAGATTCCGGGCAAATGGGCATAAAGCTTTTCAAATTGCTGCAAATGGGTTTTATTGAGCAGGCCTTTATCCATGGCCAGTTTACATTGTGGTTGTAAACGTTGCTCAATAAAGAATTCAATCCAGTTGCCTGATGCGGTATTGGATTGCGGCAATGCACCCATGTAATTGTCTTCTTTCAATCCAAATACCGGCTGATCGTTTTCTGTCCAGCATTGCTGGTGCAATTGTGCCAGCTGTTTTCCAAAGTTTTTCCAGCTTTGATTTGTTTTTAATCCCGGTTCAATCCATTCCAGTACCAGCACCTGCCGGTCTTCATATGTGTCATGTACTATCACTGCCGGTGTGCGTAATATGTGTTGCGATGCCAGTAGTTCCAACCCGTTCTTTTCTTTTTCAAACAATAAAGGGAACTTAGAAATGGAATTGATCTTGCAAAAGAATTTTTCTTTTTGATTGATGATAAGCTGGTAAGCCTGGTTGATGGAACCGCCGCTGACCGGCGAGTAGGTGAGTGATTGAATAGCTATATTAAGTTCAGAAGAAATAAGAGTTTCCAGGAAAGATATTGTCGATTTATCGGGCATTTTCTGAGCTTTTCATTGAAAATGGAGTATTGAACATTGAACATTGAGCATTTGCCGCACAAATGTTCAATGTTCACCGATCAATTTTCAATGTTCAATTTTAACCGGAAGTTTTATTCAATATCCAAATTGGGATTTTCCTCATCCATCAACTCCCTTTCTATTTCTTCCATTTGAATAATATCCCAGGCCTCACTTTCGGTGGGCGTTGCATTTAACAATTCGAGGAGTTCCGCTTTGTCCAGCGATTCTTCAACCGGTTTTCGCAGCCCGCATATCACAAAAGAAGCGTCATTTTCATAAAACTTCTGCTGTATCTTTACAAAGACCCCACCGGCAGCGTTGTCAATAGATTGGATGTCTTTACAATTAAGTATCACATTTTTGACATTGTTCTGCAAGAAAGCCAGTAAAAATCCCTCCAACTCCGTCATATTAGCAGCCAAAACATCCTGCTGAAGGGTTACAACATGGAATTTTTCTTTGGTATCTGTTTTGACATTCATAGTTCTTTACAATTTCCCGCCTGTTAAAAGCGTTTAACACACGAAACTTTTTCACAAATACAACGTAGTTGTGAATAACGAAACAACGTACTGTTGGACTGAGACGGGAATCAAAAATATTCGTTATTATTGTATCACCCACAAATCCTTGAAAAATGGACAATAATTTTTCAGCTCAGGTCAAAGAAATTATCTCGTACAGCAGGGAAGAAGCCTTACGATTGGGCAATGATTTTATCGGAACAGAACATCTGTTACTGGGGCTGATCCGTGAAGGGGATAACACAGCCGTTCGGATACTGAAGAGTTTCAATGTTGATTTGTATGAATTACGAAAAGAGATTGAACTGGCAGTAAAAGATAAAACGGGGAAGAATATCGCCAACATCAACAGCCTGCCCCTGACTAAACAGGCAGAGAAAGTTATACGCGTTACTGTTTTGGAGGCAAAGGCACTCAAAAGCCCTACCGTTGAAACAGAACACCTCATGCTTTCTATCCTCAAGAACAAAGAAAACATCGCTACCCAAATTTTAAACCAGTTTGACGTGGATTACGATTTATTCAGAAACGAACTCGGCGTTGTAAAAAGCAACGACGTAAGAAGTGAATACTCTGAAGAAGGAGATGATGATTTTGACGAAGAAAAAAAGTATTCACAGCAAAAATCAAAGGCAGCAGGTAATGCAAAAAGCAAAACACCTGTATTGGACAATTTTGGAAGGGATATCACCCGCCTCGCAGAAAGCGGTTCACTTGACCCCATTGTAGGTCGTGAAGAAGAAATAGAAAGGGTATCCCAGATACTTTCCCGCCGTAAAAAGAATAACCCGATCCTTATCGGGGAACCCGGTGTGGGTAAGACCGCCATCGTTGAGGGACTGGCGCTGCGCATCGTGCAACGTAAAGTATCACGTGTATTGTTCGATAAAAGAGTGGTGAGCCTTGATCTTGCCGCCCTGGTTGCCGGTACCAAATACCGCGGCCAGTTTGAAGAAAGAATGAAGGCCATTATGAATGAACTCGAAAAGAACCGGGATGTGATCCTGTTCATCGATGAAATTCATACCATAGTTGGTGCAGGTGGCGCCAGTGGTTCACTGGATGCCAGCAATATCTTCAAACCTGCACTGGCAAGGGGAGAACTCCAATGTATTGGCGCCTCTACCCTTGATGAGTACAGAATGTACATTGAAAAAGATGGTGCATTGGATCGCCGCTTCCAAAAGGTAATGGTTGATCCGCCAAGTGTGGATGAAACCATCCAGATACTTACCAATATTCAAAGTAAGTACGAAGATTACCACAACGTTTCTTATTCACCCGAAGCCATTGACGCTTGTGTAAAACTGAGCGATCGCTATATGACGGATCGTTTGTTACCGGACAAAGCCATTGATGTGCTGGATGAAGTAGGCGCCCGCGTGCATTTGAAGAACATCAACGTGCCGCAGGAAGTAGTTGACCTGGAAAAACAAATTGAAGACGTAAAGAATGAAAAGAATAAAGTAGTAAAGAGCCAGAAGTTTGAAGAGGCCGCTTCTTTGCGCGATAAAGAAAAACGTTTGCAGGAAGAACTGGAAAAAGCAAAGAACCATTGGGAAGAAGAAAGCAAACACAAGCGTTACCCGATAGATGAAGAAGCCATTGCCGAAGTAGTAAGCATGATGACCGGCATACCTGTAAAACGTATGGTACAGGCCGAGACAGAAAAGCTGAAGAAGATGAATGAAGATATGAAGGGCATGGTGGTTGGACAGGATGAAGCCATTCAAAAAGTAGTAAAGGCTATACAGCGTAACAGGGTAGGTTTGAAAGACCCAAAAAAACCAATTGGTACATTTATCTTCCTCGGTCCAACCGGTGTAGGTAAAACAGAGTTGGCAAGGGCGCTTTCAAGGTATATGTTCGACAGTGAAGATTCGCTCATTCGTATAGACATGAGTGAATACATGGAGAAATTTACCGTGAGCCGTTTAATTGGCGCGCCTCCAGGCTATGTAGGTTACGAAGAAGGCGGTCAGCTGACAGAGAAAGTACGCCGCAAACCATATAGCGTAATATTGCTGGATGAAATTGAAAAGGCACACCCTGACATCTATAACATTTTGTTGCAGGTACTGGATGATGGCCAGCTGACAGATGGTTTGGGACGTAAGGTAGATTTTAAGAACACGCTTATTATTATGACATCCAACATAGGTGTTCGCCAATTGAAAGATTTTGGTGAAGGCGTTGGTTTTGCAACCGCATCACGCGTGCAGAATGCAGAAGAAAATAATAAGGCGGTGATTGAAAAAGCGCTGAAACGCACTTTCTCGCCAGAGTTTCTCAACCGTATTGATGATGTGGTAGTGTTCAATGCACTTGACAAAACACACATCTTCCAGATAATCGACATCCTGATGAAAGGTGTAATGAAACGTTTGACAACACTTGGCTTTAGCCTTGAGTTGACCGAAGAAGCTAAAACGTTTATTGCAGATAAAGGATACGATCAGCAATTTGGTGCAAGACCATTGCACAGGGCCATCCAGAAGTTCCTGGAAGATCCGCTGGCAGAAGAAATATTAAATATGAGTATCAAAGAAGGCGATACCTTAATTGCCGACTTTGATAAAGAGAACTCCAAGATTAGGTTCTCACTCAAGGAGAAAGCAAAAGAGAAATCAGAAGCTTCTTAATAAGTAACCTATATAAGTTAAAAGGCCCTGCAAATGCGGGGCCTTTTTTATAATAACACATCGAAATTTTTTATCGGGCAAAATCTTTTAATCCTAAAATCATGGTCTATTTTTGAGGAAAGCACCTGTATGGCATCTTCCAAAGGAATCATTATTACCATCGACGGCTGGTCTTCGTGCGGAAAGAGTACGCTCGCCAAACAAATGGCAAAGGATCTTGGATACACTTATATAGACAGCGGCGCTATGTACAGGGCTATTACATTGTTTATATTAAGGAACCATATCGACTGGACAAGTCATAAGGCCATCAAGGATGCATTAAAAAATATCACACTTGAATTCAGGCCAAATCATAAAACCGGGCAAAGTGAAATGTATCTCAATGGCGAAAACGTTGAATATGTGATACGTGATCTTGTAGTGGCCGAAAAAGTAAGTGAGGTGGCTGCCATAAAAGAAGTGAGGGAGTTTGCTGTGGCGCAACAACAACAGATGGGAAAGAAAAAGAGCATTGTAATGGACGGACGCGATATAGGAACAGTTGTTTTCCCCAAAGCTGAGCTAAAGATATTTATGACGGCCGATAATGCCGTACGCGTAGAAAGGAGGTTTAAAGAATTGTATGAAAAAAATCCAAACGTTACCATAGAAGAAGTAAAGTCGAATCTGGAGATGCGCGACTACTTTCCAGCACAGTGGGATCCGAAGCTTGGAATTCACGTGACTTGAAGTCGCGGC